>ENA-OYZQ01000014-OYZQ01000014.1-human-gut-metagenome-genome-assembly--contig:-NODE-14-length-89934-cov-21.840319_pt1 | contig 89934 bp, 67 predicted proteins | sample MGYA00244076_ERZ653476 | MGnify/ENA primary metagenome ERZ653476 (study PRJEB26926, sample SAMN06164996) | human gut metagenome | biome: ENVO:00009003; feature: ENVO:2100002; material: ENVO:00002003... | reverse complement strand
AGGTACGAACAAACGAGAAAGCTACAATGGTATAAATGCGGAGCCGCTTACTTTTATATATAATAAAATGTGTAATTGTGAGAAGTTGAGTCGACTGGAAATGCGAGTTTGTATTCTCACACGATTGCGTTTCACAAATAAGGAGATGACAATTTTGCTGAATTCTTCAGCATCAAGTATTTCCAATATTCGGCAAAAGGTAAATGAGCGCTTGTTTGGGGGAAAGAGTTCTAAAACCTTGTTTGATAATATGGTAAACCTATAAAGTGAAAAAGTGGTGAAAAGTATTGTAACTGCTTGATTATTAATAAGTATCACCCCCCCCATTTGTCCAATAAGTGAAAACTAAGTGAATAGAATTGTGTCGAAATGTTTGTTGTGTTTGATATTTCTTCATACTTTTGCAGCGAAAATTTTAATAAGAATGTCAATGAAGAAATTTAAACAACTATTGTGTATCGCTTTATTCTTTGCTTCACTGTCAGTGCAGGCAAGTAGTAAAGTTGTAATGAGTTATAGAGGTGGAGATGCTCATACTCCAAACTCACGTGTACCAGCCGCTCCTATTTATGTAAATCAAGACGATCATACATTCATGTTCAGTTCAAATCTTGCAGGTGAAATCATAGAGGTGATGGGAAAAGACGGACTTCTATATACATCTATAATAGGAGAAAATGGTGAGGTGGTCGTTCCTAACAGTATCTCTGGTGAGGTGGAACTTCATCTCTATAGAGGTGATTTGGTTTATTCTGCAATTGTAGAATTGTAATCATAACCATAACTAAAAACCAATGCAGATGAAAAGTAAACGTATTTTGGTAACAGGGGGAGCCGGCTTTGTCGGCTCCAACCTTTGCGAACGCCTCTTGCGAGAAGGACATTCCGTGATATGTGCAGACAATCTCTATACAGGAAGTCTGGACAATATTAGGGAATTTCTGTCCCAAGAGAACTTTGAGTTCCGCCAGATGGATATTTTGGATAAGGCTGAGGTGGAGAAGTTGAAAGATCTTTTGATTGATGAGATTTACCATTTGGCTTGTCCTGCTTCTCCTGTGCATTACCAAAAGAATGCCATTTATACAACTCGGGTTTGTGTAGAGGGTACTATCAATATGTTGGAGTTGGCACGTCATTTCGATTGTCCGATACTTTTTTCCTCTACGAGTGAGGTTTATGGAGACCCATTAGTGCATCCCCAGCGTGAGGACTATTATGGTAATGTGAATCCCAACGGTATCCGTTCCTGCTATGATGAGGGCAAGCGTTGCGCCGAGAGTCTCTGCATGGACTACCATCGTCAATATGGTGTGAAAGTAAAGATTATCCGCATCTTCAATACGTATGGTCCGAGGATGGCGGTGGGTGATGGCAGGGTCGTTTCTAATTTTATTGTCCAAGCCTTGAAGAACGAGCCAATGACCATCTACGGCGATGGTAGCCAGACACGTTCCTTCATGTATATTGATGATTTACTGGAAGGGATGGTGAGGATGATGGCAACAGGAGATGGCGTGACTGGACCTGTGAACATTGGTAATCCTGAGGAGATGACAATTAGAATGTTGGCGGTTGATGTGCTGGAGAATACAAACCCCAATTCTGAAATTAGCTACTTGGATTTGCCATATGATGATCCTAAGGTGAGATGTCCTGACATCGGTCAAGCCATGTCTTTGCTCAAAGACTGGAAACCTGTTGTCGGCTTGAATGATGGACTGCATTGTCTAGTAGAATACTTTCGGATTAAAGTGAGCCTAGTCTTAATATTCCTTTTTGGCTTCGTTTTTAATGCGCATTCTCAAAGAGTCTTGCCGTTGGACGAGGCGATTCATGAGTGTGTGTATTCTTCTAGAACAGTGAAAATTTATGCCTTGTCGTTGCAAAGAGCCTTGTTGGAATATGAGGTCTATAGGAAGAGCCAGCTTCCCTTGTTCACACTTAACCTTATCCCTGTTTCTTTTTCTCATTCCATGAAATTGCTGCAAAGCTATGATTCAGGATTGTATGCAAATGTCGAGGATTATTCGAATACAAGCAGAGGAGAACTTCTCTTGACCCAGAGAGTCCAGGCTACGGGAGGAACTTTGACGCTAGGTAGTGGTCTAAATGTTCTGCATGAGTTTTCTCCTGTTTCAAATAGTTTCAGTTCCATGCCGTTATATATAAAATACACCCAAGACTTGCTTGGTGGAGGAAAGGAGAATAAACTCCTAAGAAAAATGGCGGAGTTGAAGCGTCAGAGTGCCATAAGACAGTTTTGCTCTTTGGTATCCACAGAGCAACAGGCAGTTTTGGAGTTGTATCTAACTGCTACCTCTTCCATGGAAAGGCTATCATTTTACAGAAATGCCTCTCATACGGATAGCATTCTTGCTGTTTATGCTAGACAACGTTTTTGTATGGGAAAGATGACTGAGTACGAGTATAAGGAGGTGGAACTCCAACAGTTGGAAAACTTGATGGAACTTGGCAAGGCACAAAACGGTTATGCAAAGGCTATCCGGCAATTGGAGAGCAAGTTGCAGATGAAGGATATTGTGGTCGCAGAGTTGAGCCAAGCCTCTCTTCCTATGTTCATTCCAGAAGGACAGGTGATGGCATTGACGAAGAACAACTCGGAGAGCAGTGTGTCGAGGAATTTCATGATAACTTCCAAACAATATGACCTGCATGAGGCAGAAAAAAGCAACCGGTTTAACGGAAAGGTTTCCTTCACCTATGGTCTCAACCAATATGGCACAAGCTTACGCTCAGCCTATACCCGTCCCAACCAACAACAAGCTTTGACACTCTCCTTGAGTATTCCGCTTTTACAGCATGGTATTGGAAAAAATCGAATACAAATGGCACGGACAGAATATGAGTCTGAAGTCTTGGAAAAAGAAAAGGATGCCCAGAAGCTAGAGGAACTGGTACATGATTATGTCTTCGGATATAATCATAATGTTCAGCTATTAGATATAGCTAAAAGAAAATATAACCTCACCTCCCAGCAATACAGATTTGCTCAGGTGGAGTTCAAACTAGGAAAGCTTACTGCGAGCGAACTCTCCATTTCCTACAGAAACAGCCTGAGTGCCAAGCAAGAAGTGATTGGTATTCTTTGCGACTTGTACCAAAGTTACTATAAAATTAGGCACCTTGCCCTCTATGACTTTGTCGAGGAAAAGAACCTGATGGACCTATTATCCACAAAAATAAATGAAGCAGCTAAAGCCTAATACGAAAGTTAGTACTTTTGAACGGTCGGAGGAAGTGACAGATATCATCGATCGTATGCCGACTGGTTGGACCCAGCTAGTGGTTGGTATCGTGTCTGTCATCATGGGTACAGCCTTGACTCTGGGCTTCGTCATAAAGTATCCCGATACAGTTTCGGGCTCGATAACAATAACTAGTGACATCTCTCCTGTGAGAATTGTCGCCCCTTGCTCCGGTCGGTTGCATCTGTTGTTTGCCAATAATACCAGGGTCCAAGTTGGAAGCGTACTAGGTTATATTGAGTGTGGTACTAGTTATGAGGATGTTATAAAGCTTGATAAAATATGCCTTTCTCAAATGAGAATGGACTTGGTACTTTCTTTTCCTGACCAGTTGCAGCTTGGTTCCTTGAGTATGCCTTACAATGATTTTGTCTTGGCATACAACCAATTTGACCAGTTGCGCCAGACAGGCATCTATAAGAATATGCAGAAAGCACTGACCAACCAACGCACATCTTCTGCCAGCCTATCTAGTGGATTGCAACAGCAGATTGCAATAACTGATGAGATGCTGGAGAGCATATATAGACAGTACAAGGGTGATAGCGTTCTTTTTCATGTCGGAGCCTTGTCTGATGAGGCTCTTGCCATTTCAAGGAACAAACTGTTGGAAGGCCAGAAGGCAAGCTTAGAATTGTGTCAGTCGCAAAAAATGAAACAGGCAGAGATGGCAAGTGTGGACATTGAACTTGCAAAGTTGGAGATTGAGGCAAGGGAGAAGTTACTGGGTGCTTTCAATACCATGCAGGCCAAGCATAACGTTCTTTGTAATGAGGTACGTTTGTGGAAAGAACATTATCTGATAACTTCTCCCATGGGTGGAATTCTAGAATACCTTGGCTTTTGGAGAAACAGTGAGTTCGTGTCTGCATCTGTAGAACTTTTCGCTGTAAACCCTGCCAAAAACGCCATCGTTGGCGAACTTACAATACCCTCTGCTGGTGCAGGGAAGGTTGCCGTAGGGCAGGAGGTCAACATACGGCTTACCAACTATCCTTACGATGAGTTTGGCTATGTGAGAGGTCGTGTCTGCAAGATATCTTCCATGACAAAGAACTTGGATGGGACGGATGAAAAAACTAGGGCTTACCTTGTAAGCGTAATGCTTCCCAACAAGGTGACAACCAATTACGGAAAGAGACTCCAACTTATTTCAGAACTTAATGGCTATGGCGAGATAGTAACCAAAAGACGTCGGCTGATAGAACGCCTTTTTGACAATATTCAATCAATAAACAAATGAAATTTAGACATTTCCCGACAGAATACCAAATGGATGCCAAGGACTGTGGTCCCGCATCCCTAAAAATGGTTGCCAAGTACTATGGTCGATATTACTCGCTTCAGTACTTGCGTGACAAGTGCGGCATTACCAAGGAGGGTGTATCCTTGCTTGGAATCAGTGTCGCAGCAGAGTCCATCGGCTTTCGAACGGTGGCGGTCAAGTGTACGATTGATGACGTGATGGGCAAAGTACCACTTCCTGCTATTGTCTATTGGGAAGAAAATCACTTTATTGTAGTTTATGACGCAAATAAAAAGCATATATATGTCTCCGACCCAGCTCGTGGTCACTTGAGATACAACAAGCAGGAGTTTCAGAATGGATGGTGCTTGAAGAACGAGGAACAGGGAGTCTTACTCGCATTGGAAGTGACGGCGGACTTCAGACTGTCCAAGAGGGAGAGAGAGCATGAGAGAAACAGTTTTCTAAGTATCCTTCGCTATTTTCTTCCATACCGGGGGCAGTTTGCGCTCGTATTGTTTGTGATGGCGCTGGCAACGGTTTTGCAGGGATTTCTTCCATTCATATCCAAGGCGGTCATAGATGTAGGAATCAATACGAGTGACATCCATTTTATCAACATGGTATTGTTTGGTAACGTGTGCATCTTGTTGAGCATCATGTCTTTCAATGTTGTGCGTGATTGGATTTTGATGCATATTACGGCTCGTGTGAACATCGCCTTGATTTCCGACTATCTCATCAAACTGATGAAACTACCGGTGACATTTTTTGAGAACAAACTTCTTGGGGATATTCTTCAGCGGGCGCAAGACCATGAGAGAATTAGAAGTTTTGTCATGAACAACTCCCTGTCCCTGGTATTCTCTACATTTACGTTTGTAGTGTTCTCTGTCATCCTGCTCTTTTATAATTCTGTGATATTTTATATATTCCTGTCAGGTTCTGTACTGTATGTGGCTTGGGTGCTGCTCTTCCTTGGCATCCGCAAAAAAATGGACTGGCAATATTTCGAGTTGATTTCTCGGAATCAGAGCTATTGGGTAGAGACGGTCTCTGCTATCCAAGATGTCAAGATATACAATTATGAACGTTCCCGTCGTAGGAAATGGGAGGGGATACAGGCTAGGCTCTATCATGTGAATAAACGTGTACTAGCCATAACCAATATGCAGAATTTGGGTGCCCAGTTCATAGAGAATGTGAAGAATATGGCTGTCACTTTTTTCTGTGCGGCGGCTGTTATAGATGGCAAGATTACCTTTGGGGTCATGATATCCACCCAGTTTATTCTAGGTATGCTCAATGGTCCTCTGATACAGTTCATTAATTTCATCGTGTCTGCTCAATATGCCAAGCTTTCTTTCTTGCGAATGAATGAGATAAGGCAACTGGATGATGAGGAGGAACTCCTGTCTGTGGAAAATACAGACTTCTTGCCTGAAGAGAGAAGCTTGAGCCTCAAGAACGTGATGTTCCAGTATGCTTCTCACCTGCCCATGGTCTTGAAAAATATCAACCTGCAGATACCAGAGAACAAGGTCACGGCAATCGTGGGGGCAAGTGGTTGTGGCAAGTCAACGTTGCTAAAGCTATTGGTCAGGCTTTACAAGCCATCTTATGGTGAAATATCCATGGGGAACATGAATGTTACTGCTGTCAATCTTCGGACTTGGAGGAACTTGTGTGGTGTTGTCATGCAGGACGGCAAACTGTTTAGTGACACGATCAAAAGCAATATAGTCTTGGATGCTGAACATATAGACAGAGAACGATTGGCACGTAGCTGCGAGATTGCCCAAATAAGGGAGGACATCGAGCGTATGCCCAAGGGGTTTGAAACAGAGATAGGCGAGATGGGACATGGCTTGAGTGGCGGTCAGAAGCAAAGACTCCTTATAGCCAGAGCCTTGTACCGTGAGCCTAGCTTCCTATTCTTGGATGAGGCGACAAACGCTTTGGATACAATCAATGAGCAAAAGATTGTGGCAGCGTTGAATTCGGCTTTTGAGAGCCGAACGGTTGTAGTGGTGGCGCATCGGCTTAGCACTATCCGAAACGCACATCAAATTATTGTGATGGACAAGGGAAAGATTGTAGAGATTGGCAGTCATCAAGAATTGTTGAATCGCCATGGATTTTATTACAATCTAGTTGAGTCTCAGCAGGGAGGCTCTTAGCATATGATAAATTTAATGGTTTTACTAATTTTAATAATAAAAAATGAAAAAAGTAAGAAGAATTAAGCTTGACAGTCTGCAGAAAGACTTGTTGTACTTGTCGAAGGGACAACTTCAGTCATTTCTTGGTGGTAAAGGGAAGAAAGGTACGCGAATATATGGTGGAACGCTTCTTAACACGGATAATGGGGTCGTTTGGACGGGAGATGATGGGAAAAGTTGTACATTTTATGGTGTGTCATTTACTATAGACGACGTTTGCCCAGATGATACAGCCTATCAATTGTTGGGGACAATTCATATTGAAAGAGGATGGGCCGAGGATGACTTTAATATATATAATTTTGCCCATGAATTTGGGCATTATCTCCAAGAAGAGGAGTATGGCTTTTGGGAATATCTAAAAATGGCAAGCGAAAGCGCTAAAAGTGTGTTAGAAGATCCTGATAATCATATGAACCAACCTTATGAGAAAGATGCAACTAAACGTGGTCTAGAATATTTGAATAAAAATTTGAAATAAGGTATATTCTTGTGGTACAATTCTTTTGTACCACAAGATAATGTATACAAATAGAATGTATTATGAGGAAGGTTATTGGTTTAATATTGCTGGCTATTTTATGGGGAAGGTACTTGTATGCAGTAGAATTTCCACAAGTAATTTGGCTTTATTCTAGTCAGACTGCAAAAAAAATCGTGATAAACAGGTTTGATTCTTGTTTGGTAAGTCATGGAGTTGAGACGCATCATTTTCCACTGCATCTCAATAATCAGAATGCATGCTTGGAGAATCTTACTGATTCTTTGCATTTATATTTGACAAGCCAAATATTCACTAGAAATAAGAATTTGATTTTATTTCCTGTAGAAGAATGTACGTATATAGCTATGAAAGAAGCTGTATCAAATAAAAATGTAATAATGCTGTTCGCATTATCTGGGGTATTTTTAAATGGATCCGACTATTTGTATAATAAGGTATCTTTAGCGGAAAATATAAAACGAGAAAACCACCAAGTTGTTGATGTTGACAAAACTGACTATTTACGGAATGTTTTTCAAATAATTCAAAAAGTTAAGTTTGAAAAGAAACCTAAAAAGGGTAAATATCTTACAAAAGCTGAGTTCTCGTTTTTTACAAATTCATTAGCGAGGTCCTTTGCTCGTTTTGACTCTGGACAAATTTTGCAGCAAATGAAATGTCCTATTTATGCAATTTATACCAATCAGGATTTGTCGTGGGATTTTCTTAGTCATCAAGAGTTTTTACAATGTCAGTTGAACCAAACAGACATTTTATATGAAACATTGGGACCGATGCAATATTCTGTTGATGAACAAAAAGTTGGCGTATTTGATTTCTTGATTAACAAAATACTAAAATTTTATGATAATGTATATGAAGAATAAATTCCTGATATGTCTTTTTATTTTAATGATACCTCTGGCTTGTTTCGGCTTAACTTGTGATACCGTTAGTTTTCGTATCCCCATGTCGAACCATACAAGGCTTAATGGTTATTTTATAACATCATCTTCTAAGGAATTCTTGCAAAAGAAGTTCTTGTTTGTAGTTGTACCATCTTCTCAAAGAAAATGGCAAGATTATGAGTTTTTTACACGCCTTTTGGTTGAACGTGGCTTTTCTTTGTTTGTATTTGACAATCGGGAGGAGTTGCTAAAGCCTACAGATGAATCAAAGGTGTCTTGCTATGTACAAGATACAGTCAAGACAAATTGTTCCTTTTATGATGTAGCGTCGGATGCTGTAATCGCCTTTCGATTTTTGAAATCCCATAATGAATTTCGAAAATATAAAATTGGCTTTATTGGACATAGCGAGGGAGCGATGGCAGCTTTGGTAGCGAGTTGTTCCACCAAACCTGATTTTTTGGTAGAAATTGCTTCCTCTTTAATGAGAGGAACTGAATTTGTTTATAGTCAAAATGCATTTTTGTCACCTGGTAAGTTTGAATTGTTGAAACAACTCTTTGAGCTGAGTGAGAAGGAACTGTCATCATTGTCTCATTATGCCAAAGAGAAATTGTCTTTGGATTCTTTGGATTATGATGGCTATCTTAAAGCGGTCTTGACTAACTCAATTTTTGCAAATAAAAAAAGGAAAAAATTAGAAATCTTAGAGTATTATGTCAAAGCTCAGTGGGGATTACACAATAAACATGATTTAGCTATGTTAAAATTCAATCCTGTTGAGTTTTACAAAAAGATAAAATGCCCTGTGCTATATATTGTTTGTAAAAGAGATGAAACAACTTATGCATTGAGAGACATTACTACATTGGAGAAAACTATGTATAAGGAAAAAAAGCCGTTTTATGCAGCAATAATTAATACAACTCATTCCTTTTGTAAATATCCAGTTTACTCTCCATATCAAACGATTTATTCATTTAAGCATAATGGTAGAAATTCTCGCGAATTGGAAAAAGTAAGTCAGGTGGTTAATTTGATAACTTCATGGATAAATAAAACGAACTAATTTTATGAGACAAGTTATACAGAATTTTAATGAATGGCTAAGTCGTCAGGGGTATGACGAATTGCCAGTGGGACTTTTTGTTGGTCAGATGGGACTTTGCATATATTGGTATCAGCAAAGTCGTATTTATAAAAACTCCAAATACGAACAACTTGCAAGTGAACTTTTGGATAAGGTATTTCAAAATATTAATAAAAATCCTTGTTGTGATTTAGAAAATGGTATTTTAGGAATCGGCTTTGGAGTACTTTATTTGTTAGATAACAAGTATATTTCGGGTACTGCAAATAATATTCTATTTGAACTAGATGAAAAAATCTTTCAACAACTATATTTCGGAAATATAATGAAAAATCGTAAGTCATCACAAGAACTGTTTACTTTGACGTGGGGATTATTGTATCTATGTAGGCGATTACGATATGATATATTGGAACAATCCGATGGCTTTTTGTATTATGAACTGTTAAAAAAAGGGGTTAATTCTTTAGAAATGGGTTTGAGGGATATTCCGTTAAGAGAGCCTAATCGCTTTTCTTTGTGTTATTATTATACCCCAGTTTTGATAAGGTTAATAACAGAGTTGTACAAACAAAACATTTACATAGATAAAGTATATATGTTGTGTAGAGGACTTTTGGAAAAGTTATATTCGGTTACTCCCTTCTTTATGGGTAATAGAATAGTTCTTTGTTCGGAAATAGAACTATTGATGACTTCTTTAAGCGACCAAAACTTAAAGGAAAAATATGGAATGTATAGAAACATGTTGCTACAAGGGATTGATGTTCCAAAGTTCTTGTTACAGGAATTGGGTGATAAACAACTCTCGATAGATAATGGTGTCGCTGGGATACTTTTTTATTTTGGCAAAGTAAAACATTCGTCAAAATATGAAGTGGATAGTGATTGTATTTTACGAAGAGTTTTCGATAGTTCTTTATGGAAGGATTGGGAAAAGCATTCTTTTGGATGCGAGCATCAGTTGATAAACTTCTCTATGTATTATGGACTTCCCGGCGTGATTTTTTCTTGTCAGCTTGGAGTTAATCAATAAAAAATGTATAATCATAATAAAATTAGTTTATGAGACCAAAGTATGATTTATCTGATTTTACTTTCTTGATTCCGATTCGCCTTGATAGTATTGTGCGTGTGGAAAATTTGATGGTGACAATAGATGTTGTTACTAAGCACTTTGTCACAAATATTAAGGTCTTGAATGTGGATGGTTATGAAAATGGAATTTTACCTAAACTGATAGGCAAAAAGTCCTATTATGAGTTTGTTGAAGATTGGGACAATGTCTTTTATCGAACTAAGTATCTAAATAGGATGGCATTGAGTGCAAGTACTCCTTACTTGGTTATTTGGGATGCGGATGTAATTGTGCCTGTTGAACAAATAAAAGAGGCTGCAACTTGGATTCGTCAAGGATTTGATATAGTATATCCGTATGATGGGTTATTTTATGATACTTCCGATATTATCAGAGAGGCCTTTTTGAAAAGAAAAGATATCCGTTTTCTTAAGCGTAATACTGCAAAAATGGGATTGATTTATGGTAAAAATATGAGAGGTGGTGCCATATTTGTCAATAGAAAAAAGTATATTGAAAGTGGTATGGAAAACGAAGAGTTTTATGGTTGGGGACCAGAAGACTTTGAAAGATATACTAGATGGAAGATCTTAGATTATAAGATCTATTTGGTTCCCGGTTGTTTATTTCATTTAAGTCATTCTAGGGGGCATGACAGTATGTTTCGTTCACATGAGCAATTGAAAGATACTAACAATGCTTTTTTAAAGACAAAATATAGTAGCAAAAATGAGATATTAAATAATAGAAAGGTGATATACAATGAGTGATTTACTGATTTGGCAAACTTACCATGATGAAAGTCAACTGAAAGAGTTTAATTTGGTAGAAACTGATGTTATTCGCCTGTTTGCTGGAAATGACATTTATGTGCAAGGAGAGAATATCAACTTTTTAAATAAGTTCTATTCTGAGATTTGTACTCTTTATTATGTTTGGAAGAATAACAAAATAAGTTCTCTAGTGGGATTTTGTCATTATAGACGTACATTTTCTATTGTTCTTGAACTAGAAAAAGGTCAATGTCAAGTGCTTGGAATAAATCATAATGATCCTGTATTTGCGCATTATAAACAAGCTCATAATTATCAAGATATTTATGATGTTGTGGATATTCTAAATGCACAATATGGAAATAGTAATAAATACTCTAAGTACCTCATGAATGGCAATAAGTTTATTCCTTTTTGTAGTTTCATTATGGCTTATGAGGATTTTGATGCTTTATGCAAGTGGTTGTTTCCTATATTGTTTGCATGGGATAAGATGCATGGATTGGAAATGAATCCCGAAAAATATATGGAAAAAGCAAGAAGAGACTTTCGATATGGAGACATTGATTATCAGTGTCGAACTATCGCTTTTCTTGCTGAAAGGCTCATAAGTTGTTATATAGTTACGGAAATGACTCCTATGTGCATCTCTTGTTTGTGCTGAAAATTTATTATGAGACAAAAATATGACTATCTAATCGTTGGCTCCGGTTTATTCGGTGCCACTTTCGCCTACCTTGCTCGACAAGCAGGGAAGAGTTGCCTTGTTATCGACAAGCGCAGCCATATTGGAGGAAATGTGTATTGTGAGAATATTGAGGGTATCAATGTTCACAAATATGGCCCTCATATCTTCCATACTAAAAGTAGGGAAGTGTGGAACTTTGTGAACCAATTCGTGGATTTCAACCGCTTCACTCTGAATACGATTGCCAACTTCAGGGGCGAACTTTACAACCTGCCTTTCAACATGAACACCTTTCATCAGATGTGGGGCGTGAATACACCTGTTGAAGCAATGGAGATAATTCGTAACCAACGGTTCAATGGGGAGGTCACCAATTTGGAGGAGCAGGCAATTTCTCTTGTAGGAAAGGATATCTTCGAAAAACTTATCAAGGGATATACGGAGAAGCAATGGGGACGGGATTGCAAGGATTTGCCTTCCTTCATTATCCGCCGTCTTCCTGTTCGCCTGACCTATGATAATAATTATTTCAATGACCCTTATCAGGGAATTCCTATCGGTGGATATAATAAACTGATAGATTCTTTGCTGGAAGGTTGCGAAGTGAGGACAGGCTGTGATTTCTTTGAAAGTGGATTGAGTAAGGAATGGAGAAATGTTGCCGATCAACTGGTTTATACTGGAAAGATTGACGATTTCTATGGTTGTTGCTTTGGGGCGTTGGAATATCGCTCCTTACGCTTTGAGACCGAAATACTGGATATGTCGAATTATCAAGGTGTAGCCTTAATGAACTTCACGGATAGAGAAACTCCCTTTACTCGTATCATCGAACATAAGCATTTTGAGATGTTTGGAGATGAGGTTTATGCTCGCTCTAAGACGGTTATTACCCGAGAATACCCAATGGCATATATCCCAAATCAAGGAGAGCCTTATTATCCTGTCAACGATGAACGAAACTCGATAATTTACGCTAAGTATCAAAAAATGGCATCTTCCGAGAAGAATGTAATCTTTGGTGGTAGGCTTGCTGATTACACATATTATAATATGGATCAAGTGATAGAGAGAGCAATCTTGGTTTTTAGTTATTTTTAGGTATAAGATACAAAAAAGGATGAACAGAATCTCAGTTCATCCTTTTTTGTATTGTATGTTTTAATTTTATTCAGCAGCTTTCAAACCCTTCTCAATAGCGTCCTTAGCATACTTGTTGTCTGGATCCAGTTTCAAGAGTTTCTCCCAATATGGCTTAGCGAGATTAAAGTCCTGCTTGTCATAGTTGTAGATGAAGCCCATGTATTGATAAGCCTGCTTCAAGTAGCCGATTTCGTCTGCATCACACTGCTTAGCCTCAAGTTCTGTAATTACTTCCTGGTAAGCAGGAATAGCTTTGTCGTCCAACTCGTTCTGGAAAGCAGTATTACCCTCCTGTAACTTAGCAAATGCCTTCAGTGTAGGATACTTCTCTGCCAACTTAGCATACACGTCGATAGCCTTGTCGATATTCTCAACCTTCTTAGCAGCATCCTTGTTTTCTGCAGCCTTCTTAGCCTTGTTGATATAAATTTCAGCAAGCTTCATGAAGTCTGTTGGAGCAGCATCAGGATTCTTATCCATGTATTGCTGGTTGTATTCCAAAGCCTTGTCCTCATTGCCCATTTCCTTGTATGCCTCAGAGATATACAATAATGGTTTTGGATCCTCAGCCTTCATCTCCAATGCCTTCTGGTACTGAGCGATAGCTTCGTTGTATTGTTTGTTACCAGCTAAAGCCAAACCATAGTAGCTGATGATGCTTGAATTCTTCTTGATAGAGTCTGTATTCATAACGATGTTTGAGTGCTCAAGAGCTACATCATACTTTCTCAAATCAACAGCAGCGCGCATAGCCAAAACCTGCATAGCAGCATCCTTAGGGAATTTCTGAATACCAGCCTGGCAGAGGTTCAAACTTTCCTCTTTCTTATCGAGGACATATGCTGTGAATGCATACTCATAGTAGAGGTACTCTTCCAATGTAGATGGCTTTGCCTTAGAGAAATAGTCGTATGCCTTCTCGTAGTTACCTGCGCTGAAGAAATTGTGACCAGCTTCTGCCTCAATAGGGTAGTCTGGGTTGATTTCTCTCAGTTTGTTCAAAGCTTCTGCACTGGCAGCTGGGTCAATCTTACGATATACGTTAGAATAGCTTATGTATCCCTGAGGATTCTTAGGATCCATTGTCATACACTGGTTGTACCAGGTAGCAGCTTCACCACCGTTATCCTGCATAGCGTAGATATCACCCTTCAAGATATATGCATCACCATAGTTCTTGAATTTTGCAATGACTGCGTCAGCAACCAAGTTTGCCTTATCATAGTCCTTGTGCATTGCAAGGATATTACCCAATGCGATCAATGCCTTAGGATCTTTCTTGAACTCTTTCTGATACTCTTTAATCTCCTTTTCAAATTCTTTAGTAGCAGAGTTACCAGACTTCAATGTTGTCTCGATAGGCTTCAGCATGTCCTTGTAATTAACCTCCTGAGCCATTGCTGGAGCTGATAATCCCATTATCAGTGCTCCTGCTATTAAATATTTAATTGCTTTCATAATTCTAAACTTTAATTCTGTCCTTATTTTATGTAGTTGACGTTTACCTGTCGCTTTCGTTTATCCAATCTTATTTATTTTAACGCCTCTACACGATTTTTAGTTTTTTATGTTTACTTTCTTATAGGTGATATCTCCTCTATAAGGCAGTAATCCTGTTTTGAATACTATGAGTTGTCCACGAGGGTTGGTAATATAATTGGCGAAACTCCATGGCAAAGCCTTATGAGGATCGACAACTATAGCATATAGTGTTCTAACGAATGGATATCTTCCATCGAGCAAGTATGCCTGATAAGGTTGCCAACTGTTGCTTGGTGTGGCTTTATCCTTTACAGAAACTCGCATTACATGAATATTCTTTTTGAATGTGGTGTTTGTAGAGTCTCTTCTGTCGTTTAACCAGTTAGATCCAATAACACCGATAGCATTTGGATTTTTATCAACAAAATCGATGACCTGCTTACTGGTTTGAGCAGCCATGATTTTGGCACCAAATTTTTCTCCATGGAGAACAGAGTCAACAACATAGTTGGTAGTAGCAGAACGAGTATTATCGAAAACTACTTCTATGTCTCCTCTCTTAGAACCAGGGACTACGTCACTCCATTTATTAGCCTTACCTGTCAATATGCGTTTAATGTCATTTACGGTAATACAAGTATCATTGTTGTTCTTGTTTACAATAAATGCCAAGCCATCATATCCGATAGGGAAGACGGAAGGAATAACATTACTTTTAGATTTGAGATAAGCGATTTCACTGTCTTTCAGAGCTCTTGTCGTAAACAAGAGAGTGGTTTTGAAATCCTTTATCATTTGGAGTCCTGTAACCTCATCAGAATAGAGGGGTTTAAGGTGAGCCTTAGGATATTCAAACTCAAACTGGCTTCTTTCTTCTTCGATGATAGGACTTAAACTTTCGTCAGCTACAAACTGGATTGTACCTGAAGTTGGTGTATCTGTTCTGCCATCTTTGGCTTTCTTCTGGCCGCAAGAGCCGAAGAAAGCCAAAGACAACATAATAGTTAATCCTATAAAAATATAAGATGTTTTTTTCATATTCAAATTTACTGCAAATATATTACTGCAATCTAAATACAACAGGTACGGTATATTTTACACGTACAGCAGAACCGTTCTGCTTACCTGGTTTCCATCTAGGCATTGCCCTAACAACTCGCTGAGCCTCACGGTCGAGTGAAGGGTCAACAGAACGCATAACCTTCACATCTGTGATAGAACCGTCTCTTTCAACGACGAAACCAACGATAACACGACCCTGTACGCCGTTTTCCTGAGCTACAACTGGGTATTTGATGTTGCTGCTGAGGAAGGACATCAAGGCACCCTGACCACCAGGGAATGAAGGCATCTCCTCTACAACGTCGAAGACCTTGTTGGAAACTTCAGGCTTTGGTGCTGGTGGTGGAGGTGGTGCAGCGACTGCGATATCACTTCTCACAGCCTCGACAGTACGGTCTTTCACACCTTCCTCGTCCTTTGTACCGACAGCTACCTTAGCGTCGAGTTGATCCATCTGCTTAACCTGGTTTTCCTCTTTTACGAGTTCATCCTTCTTGATGACAGGTGCAGTAAACTTCTGAGTTTCACGAGCCACAGGTATCTCTTTTTTCATTTCAACCTTAGGCTGTACTTTCTCAGGCTTCTTCTTTTCTTTTTCAGCCTGCTTCTGGAGTTTAGCCAACTCCATAGCTTCCATATAAGCTTGCTGTTCTTCAGCTTGTTTCTGTTCGATAACTTTCCAAGCCAAGAATCCGCCTACGAGAGCTGCAGCAATGACCAAGATCAGAAGAGACTTGATGTTTCGACCGGAAGTACCCTTACGAAGCTGGTATGCACCATACTCCTTGTTCTTTCCGGCGAAAACCATATCGACCCATTTAGGATCGTAAAGATCAATTTTTGCCATTTCTTTCTTGTTTTAATTGTTAGTATTCATCTTACATCTTCACGCCTTTTGACTTGAGAAGTTTCTCATCGTCTGGGCTAATTTTGTCGATGACATACGTACCAATGTTCAAAATCTGCATTTCATCGAGTGCGTCAACCATATTCTTATATGATGCGTTATCAGTAGGCTTGATGACGATAGTAAGAGTCTCGATCTTGCGACCATTCAACTCACCACCCTTAATCTTGCTCAACTTCTTCTGATATACGCTATCTGGCATGGCTGGGTTCTTTGCACGTTCAGCGTTCAATGTCTTTACAGCTACCATGATTTGCTCCACAGGACGCAAACCCTCACCAGTAGTATGCTCGCGCAAGACTTTACGGATACCATTGCTACCCCATGTAGTTTCCTTAATCCAGTTAGGATCATCGTACTTAGGGATACCTGCACCATAATAGATCTTGTTGTCTGCTGTAACGTAGAGTGTTACAGTACCAGACTCCTTAGCTTCGTTCTGGTTGTCTTGATCCTGGTTCTCATCATTACTTGGCATAGTCAGCTCCATTGTCTGAGGTTTGCTCAAGGAAGTACACAGCATGAAGAACGTGATAAGAAGCATGAGCATATCCACCATTGGCGTAAAGTCAACGCGGACATTCATTTTCTTTTGTTTGCTTTCTTTCTTACTCATTTATTCGTCCCCCTCTTTTTTTAACTGTGTAATCATATAGTAATGACTCTCGTCCATATCCTGGAGTTCGTTCATCACTCTCTTAACTGTCTTGTATGGTGTAGAAGCATCTGCCTTGAGGGCAATCTTGATTTCTTCGTTTACTGTACGAGCTGCTTGTACCCACTGCTGGAACTCACTCATACCACCATTGATACTGTCGAGAGGAATACCTTTCTTCTGGAGATACTCAGGACGCTTAGAAGCGTTCAATGAGAGGTATGTCTTCAAGTCGCCCATTGGAACACCGAATGTACCCTCACTCTTGAATGTCTCTTGCATCTTTGCAGTCAATTCAACACCGAAGTTGCTTGTCATTGAGCTCAAAGTACTTCCCAGTTGATCAGTATTGTCAATACTCATAAATACTTGGCCTTCGCCGGTAGGTCTACCAGCAGCGTCCTTTTCAGGACTTACCAAGATGGTCAGAACGCCGTTCTCAGGCACCTTAATCTCAGACACAGATCCTGGAGTATTTACCTTGACAGGCTCATTCTTTACGAAAGTAGAGGTGAGCATGAAGAAGGTAAGCAACAGGGTCATAACGTCTGACATAGGCGTCATGTCGATCCAGACGTCACTCTTCTTAATTTTTACTTTACCCATAGCGATAAAATTTTAAAGGGTTAGCAAAAATTAAGCCTCGTCTGCGTGGTTAGCTTCGTATGTCTGAGCAATTGAGTAACCTACCTCGTCGAGTGCGTATGTCAACTTATCTACCTTGTTGGTGAATGTGTTGTAAGATACAACGGCACACCATGAAGTCAAGATACCGAATGCGGTGTTGATCAAAGCCTCAGAAATACCTACAGAAAGTGCTGCTGAGTCAGCGCCACCACCTTCACCCATGGCCTGGAATGACTTGATCATACCGGTTACAGTACCGAGAAGACCGGTCAAAGTACCAAGTGTTACGATTGTAGCGATAATAGGCAAGTTCATTGTCAAAGTAGGCATCTCCAACTGTGTTGCCTCCTCGTGAGCCTGCTGAATCTTAGCTACCTTCTGTGCCTTCTTCAAAGAAGCATTAGCGCCAGACTCCATTGACTTGTAAGCGTTCAAAGAAGCCATAACAACGTTAGCTACAGTACCGCGCTGCTTGTTGCAGAGCTGCTCAGCCTTAGCGAAGTCATTTGCGTTCAAAGCTGTCTTGATGTTTGCAACGAACTTAGGAAGTGCACCTGTACCAGTAGCGGTCTTAAGAGCCAACCAACGCTCGATTGTCATTGCCAATACAGTGAGCAACAAAGTGTGGATAACAGGTACGATAACACCACCTTTGTAGATTGTACCCCAAATGTCTGCTGGGTGATCCTGTACACCTGGATCCTGGAAGTGCATGTCGTTTCCGAACCATGTGAAGAACAATGTGAATGCGATGATAGCACATACCACGATGATCCAGAATGCGCCTCTTACTCCCTGAAAGCCCTCAGACTTTTTAGCTGGGGCTGCTTGTTTTGTAGTTGCCATAATTTTACTTTTTAAATTATTAGTTAATAAATTTATTTATTGTTTCTTTTTTATATGCTTTCTGTTACCTTTTGGTGTTGTTGACACTTTCAGGTTATCGTTCTTGGTCAATCTTTTGGCAAAGATAATAATTTAATAAGAACTACGAACCTAATTAAGAAGTTTTAACGAGATATTTCTTATATTTGGTCAAAATATCTCGTTAATTTTTACTTTTTTCGTCTTTTATCCTTTTCTCGTCAAATTTTTACCCTTAAAGCATTCCGATATAAAAAGCCTCTTTTGGGGAGGCTCTTTTTTACTTGAGTTTGCTCAGGGCTTCTTTGATTCTGCGGATTGCTTCCTTGATGTTCTCGTCGCTTGTTGCGTAGCTCATTCTGAAGCAATCTGGATCACCGAAGGCATCACCACCTACAGTTGCTACATGTGCTTCCTCCAAGAGGTACATGGCGAAGTCTGTAGAATTGTTGATGGTCTTGTCTCCATTGCTCTTGCCAAAGTAAGAGTTACATTTTGGGAAGAGATAGAAGGCTCCTTGAGGAATGTTGACTTCCAAGCCAGGAACTTCCTTGGCGAGTTTGACAATCAGGTCTCTGCGGCGCTCGAATGCCTGGCGCATTTCTTCTACTGCACTCTGGTCGAGTGTGTAGGCTGCTTCTGCTGCTTTCTGGCTAACGGAGCATGTGCCGCTTGTATATTGTCCCTGCAATTTGTTGCAGCCCTTGATAATCCACTCAGGACCTGCCAGGAAACCGATTCTCCATCCTGTCATAGCGTATGCTTTTGATACACCGTTTGCGATGATGACCTGCTCCTTGAGACCTGGTTCCTGGGCAATGCTGTGATGCTTACCGATGTAGTTGATGTGCTCGTAGATTTCATCTGCAAGTACGAATACATCTGGATGCTTTCTGAGGACATCAGCTAATGCTGCTAACTCTTCCTTAGAATAGACGCTACCTGTTGGGTTGCTTGGTGAGCAGAGGATGAGCATCTTGGTCTTTGGAGTGATTGCTGCCTCCAATTGCTCTGGAGTCATCTTGAAGTCCTGGTCGAAACCTGCGTTGACTATGACTGGTACACCACCAGCCAACTTTGCCATCTGTGGGTAACTTACCCAATATGGTGCAGGGATAATCACTTCATCGCCTGGGTTGACAAGTGCGAGGATTACGTTGCAGATACCCTGCTTGCCACCTGTGCCTACGATTACTTCATTGACGGTATAGTCGAGTCCGTTCTCATTTTTGAGTTTGGCAACAATCGCTTTTCGCAAATCAGGATAGCCAGGAACTGGTGAATATCTGGAGAAGTTATCATCAATAGCTTTCTTTGCTGCCTCTTTGATATTCTCCGGAGTGTTGAAGTCTGGTTCTCCTACGCTCATGTTGATTACATCAATTCCTTGAGCTTTCATTTCACTACTCTTCTGTGACATCGCCAGCGTTGCTGAAGGTGCCAATCTGTTTAGACGATCAGATAATTGTGCCATAATTCAATTTATATTAATGTTTTGCCTGCAAAATTAATCATTTTATTTCTTTTAGAGAAGAAAAAGTGTCATTAATTCTATTCTTGCAATGAAATAATAACATCTTTTTTCTTTTTTCTCTCTTTTTAAAGGTGCAAGGTATGACCCATCCTGTCTCTTTTGGTCTTGAGATAGCGCTCGTTGTATTTGTTTGGTACTACTTCGATAGGTACATTCTCTACTATTTCCAGACCATAAGCTTCCAGGCCAACTCGCTTGACAGGGTTGTTGGTGAGCAAACGCATCTTGTGAACTCCCAACTGGCGTAGCATCTGTGCACCGCATCCGTAGTCGCGCTCATCTGGCTTGAAACCGAGATGTGTGTTGGCATCCACGGTGTCATAGCCTTCTTCCTGCAACTTGTATGCGGCTATCTTATTCATCAGTCCGATGCCTCTGCCTTCCTGTTGCATGTATATGACTACACCTTTTCCTTCTTTTTCTATCATCTCCATTGCTCTGTGCAACTGCTGTCCGCAGTCGCAGCGCATGCTTCCCAAGATGTCGCCTGTAGCACATGAAGAATGAACACGTACCAGGATAGGTTCCTCTTCTTTCCATTCGCCCTTGATGAGAGCCATGTGCTCCAGTCCGTTGCTCGCCTGACGGAAAGGAATCAGTCGGAAATGACCATATTCTGTAGGCATGTCAACTTCTTCACCCACTTCGATGAGTGATTCCTTCTTCAGTCGGTAGGTAATCATATCTTTGATAGAGATGACCTTCAAACCCCATTCCTTGGCCAACTCAAGGAGTTCTGGAAGGCGAGCCATCGTTCCGTCCTCGTTCATGATTTCCATGAGAGCACCTGCAGGGTAGAGACCTGCCATTCTACAAAGGTCGATAGCTGCTTCGGTATGACCACTGCGGCGGAGTACGCCATTGTCTTGTGCATAGAGGGGGTTGATGTGACCCGGACGTCCGAATGTCTGAGCGGTGGAGTTTGGATCTGCCAATGCCTTGATGGTCTCAGCTCTGTCGTGTGCAGAAACACCTGTGGTGCATCCTTCCAGTTTGTCAATAGTTACCGTAAAAGGAGTGCCCAACATAGAGGTATTATCAGATACCTGGTGAGGAAGGTCCAATTCATCACATCTGCTGATGGTGATAGGAGCGCAAAGTACGCCTCTTGCGTGTTTGAGCATGAAGTTTACCTTCTCAGCATCTATCTTCTCTGCTGCAATAATGAGATCGCCTTCGTTTTCGCGGTCTTCATCATCTACAACAATTACGAATTTTCCTTCTTTGAAGTCTTTTACAGCATCTTCAATGTTGTTTAATCTTAAATCTGCCATTTTGATACTTTATTTTATAGTTACATTTTGATTATTACGTGTTTGTATATCTTTTATTCTGCCGAGGATATCAGTGTTTGTCTGAGAGATGATACGCAGGTCTCTGTACAGACGCATTCTGAATCTCCACATTCGCAGGTATAATACGATGCCGAATGGTACGATGATTGCCGCAACGATATTCAGCCATTTTCTTTCGAATGGTCGTGTATGTGCCTTGGTGGCCAGAATCGGATATTTGTTCAAATCGTGCAGAATGAACTTGTTCTTTGTATTTGTCAGGTCTTCTATCACGTTTTCCAATTCCTCGTTGATGCGTTCTATCTCGTGGTCTGGCTGATATCTGAAGAATACATTGATGAAATTAGGCAGTCTTTTGAGGTGCTGCACCTTATTATATATATATACATCTTCTGTAATCTTTGCCAGTTTCTCTGCATCTGTCGTGTAATCTGGGTTGTTGATGATGACTTCTTTGCCGAAAATGTGGCGTTTCAGTCGGATGCCTAACAATTTTGCAAAGAATTCCTTATAAGCATCGATATTGAACACGGCAGAATCGTTGGTGGCTTTCCAGGTGACGAAGATGGCCAATGGTATCATGACTGCTGATGCCAATCCCTTACCAAACCAGATGGCCCACATTCCGCTTCTTGCCATTCGGTATCCGGAATTATCCAAGATGAAGTAGATGATAAATATCAGCACGGATATCACAACCGGGAAACCGAGTCCTCCTTTTCGGATGATGGCACCGAGTGGTGCGCCGATGAAGAAGAATATCAGACATGATAGGGCAAGCATGAACTTGTTGATGGCCTCGATTTTGTGTAATCTGATAATCTGGTCTGCATCACCAGTCATTATGCTCTTGAAGTCCAGATCGCTCGATGCTTGTCGAATATCCGACAGTGCGCTGTTGATAACTCTGATCTTCTGGTCTTGCGGGAGTCTGTTGAATAAGGTATCTATCTCATATCCCTTTGCATCTGCCTTCTTGATGGCATTGGCTGAGTCTGCTTTGCTGACAGATGGGATTCGGTAATATCTGACAGATGCATCAGCCAGATAGCTTCTTCCTACAGAGTCATATCTGGCATTCAGCGAGTCGATGGTATGATAGATCTGTTCCAAACTCTTGCCCTTGGCATTGTTGGATAGCGATGCTGCGTCTGTCATATTGAAGTCTGCATCGAAATCCAGAACAATTCTTTTGCTGATAAACGACTCTCTTCGGTATGGAACGGAAGCACTGTTTGCCATTTCGCTGCTTTGCATGTTCTCAAACCATTCGCCGCTCCAGAGAGTAAGCAGGAGGTGTTTCTTCTCGGCAGTACTCTGGAGCATGGCTGAGTCGGCAAGAATGATGGCAGCATCTTCATAGCTGTCTGTCATTCGGTAGATCATTACTCCATAGAGCTTACCTGTTTTGATATCTTTCTTCTGCACATACAGGTTGCAGTTTGGAATACCATCATAGAAAATACCTTCCGGGATTTCCAGTTCCGGACTCTTCTGCTTCATGGAGATGAGGAGCTGGGTAAGTTTCATATTGGAACTTGGACCAATATTATTTTGGAAGTAGAAGGAACCAAACATGATGATGATGGTGATGACAATCAGAGATCGGAAGGATTGCATCAGGGAAATACCCGCAGCCTTGATGGCTGTGAGCTCTGAACTTTCACCGAGATTACCAAACGTGATCAGTGAGGAAAGAAGAATGGCGAGCGGTAATGCTTGGGGAACAAGCATTAATCCCATATACCAGAAGAATTGAGCCATCACTTCCATGGTCAGTCCTTTTCCGATGAGTTCGTCAATGTATCTCCACAAGAATTGCATCATCAGCACAAACTGGCAGATGAAGAATGTTCCTATGAAGAGCAAGCCAAACTGTTTGGCGATAAATATGTCTAATTTCTTAATTCGAAGCATTTTATTTATGTCTATTGAACAAGTCGGTATATTCCGTTTATTCATTTTCAGTCTGCAAAGGTAACACAAAAAAATAGAATATCCTTCATTTTTGCAGATTTTATATATTTATTAAGGTGTAAAATAGGCTGCAAATAGGGGAAAAATAAAAAAATGCACTTTTTTCGAAAAAAAATGCAGAAAAATTTGTTCAATTCAAAATAATGTATTACCTTTGCACCCGCAATCGAGAAAACGTTTTGCTGTGATGGCGGGATAGCTCAGCTGGTTAGAGCGTCGGATTCATAATCCGGAGGTCGTGGGTTCGGGTCCCACCCCCGCTACAAAAGGAACACTAACTGAAAAGTTAGTGTTTTTTTATGCTCAAAACTTTCCCTATTTTATCCACAAGGTTTTATAAAGTTATCCACATTTTTCTATTTATTGTTGATAACTGTTGTATATGTCTGAATATGAAATGTTTATTCTTGTAGTTTAAGGTGTTGGTAACTTCATTGGATTTTGGATTATACCGCTTTTTTATCTTCCTTTTTTTGTTTTTCTCCAAACCAGGTTTATATGCTCTCATTTTGAAAATTATTTAAAAAAATGCATTCTTGTTTGATATTTCAAAAAATAATCGTATATTTGTCACGATTTTCAATTTTAGTAAAAATGCCTTTTGGAGATAAACTGCAATATGGTTATTTAAATTTTCTAAGTTTATGAAGTGTTATAATACCAGACTATTCCATTTTATAATAATTGTATTAATTGGATTTGTTGGCTGTTTACTTACTGTTGGCTGCGTGAAGCATCCAAAGAAATATGTCATCGGAGTATCCCAATGCTCTGAGGATATCTGGCGTGATAAACTCAATGATGAATTGAAAATGGGAGAATATCTCAATGATTCTATTATTGTGAAACTTGCTTCTTCGAATGATGATAATGTGTTGCAGAACAAGCAGGTCAACCAGTTTGTAGATGAAGGTGTAGATTTGCTGATTATTTCTCCTAATCAGATGAGTGCCATTTCCAAGGCTGTTGAGCGTGCCTATGACAAGGGAATCCCTGTGATTTTGTATGACCGTATGTCCAATACTGATAAATATACTGCTTTCATAGGTTGTGACAATTATAAGATAGGTAACTCTATGGGCAAATATATAGCTCAGCAATTGCAGGGTAAGGGACGTGTTGTTGAGATTCGCGGACTTGAAGGGTCTTCCCCTGCTTTGGAGCGTCATCGTGGTTTTATGGATGCGCTTAAATCCTATCCGGATGTTCAAGTAGTAGCTTCTGCTGGTGGAGATTGGAAGGAGGAAAGCGGTATTCGTGCAATGAAGAAAATACTGAAAAAGACGCAGGATTTTGATTTCGTCTTTGCTCATAACGACCGCTTGGCTTGGGGTGCATACGTGGCTGCTAAGCAGATGGGCGTTAACCGCAATTATAAATATACCGGTGTGGATGGTATGGCAACCGAGGGTGGGGGTCTGGAACTTGTGCGTGATGGAGTGTTTGATGCTTCCTATCTTTATCCTACTAAGGGCGATGAGGTTATTGCTTTAGCAATGAAGATATTAAAGCATCAACCTTACAAACGCGATAATTTCTTGAGTACTTCCATCATCACCAAGGCTAATGCAGAGCTTACTTTGATGGAAGCAAGGGATGCTGAGCGTCAGGCTCGGAATCTGAAGACTTTGCACAAACAAGTTGATCAGTATCTTGCTGACTATAATTCTCAGCAAGTCATGCTGATAGGATTATGTCTGTTCCTTTTTATCTGTATTGCTGGTGCAGCGCTGATATTCAGAGGTTATGTTGTTAAAGTAAAGTTGAACGAAAAACTGGCAAATACGAACGATGAACTGAAAAGGGTTAATGGCGAATTGGGACAGAAAAATGATGAACTAAAGCGCTTGAATGATGAAGTTATGGAATTAACTAATTCCCGCTTGGTATTCTTTACCAACATCAGTCATGAACTTCGCACGCCGCTTACTTTGATAGCAGATCCGGTAGAGATGCTTTTGGAGGATAATAGTATCAAGGGGAAAGCAAGAGATTTACTGAAGATGGTACAGCGTAATGCCTTGGCACTTCAGCAGTTAGTAGGAAGTATTCTTGATTTCCGTAAGATTCAGAATGGAAAGATGGATTTGCTACTTTGTCGATTTGACATTGTAAAGGCGTTGACACTTTGGACAAGTGATTTCCATCTGGCAGCTGAACGCAAGCATATCACGCTTCATCTGGATGTTGAAGAATTTAAGAGGCAGGGAGAAATTGTGGCTGATAAAGAGAAAATGGCTCGTGTAGTATTCAATCTCTTAAGCAATGCCTTGAAATATACTCCTGCTGGAGGCGATATATTTGTATCTTTAAAAACGCTTGATCCTCATCAGGTTAAAGGTTTATCTGCCGAGACAATCAATTCTTATAAGGATTTCTTCCGTATCGATGTGTGTGATACGGGCATGGGAATTTCTCATGAAGAAGCTGATAAGGTGTTTGAACGTTTCTTCCAGGCCAAAGGTGCTGCCAGTGGAACGGGTATCGGATTGGCTCTTGTCAAGTCGTTTGTGGAGTTACATCATGGCAAGGCTTGGGTGGAGAGCAAAACGGATCAAGGTAGCAATTTTATAGTAGTTATTCCTTGTAAACAGATAGGTGATGCACAGGTTATCCACAATGATGAGGAAATTGTGGATAACTCTGAAAGTGCTTCATTATCAGTTGATAAAATGACGATAAATGAGTCTGATCTGCAGTATATCGACGACGGAAATAAACAAAATGGAAAACTCCAGAAGTTGTTGGATGAGCAAGGAAACAAACCTTCTTTATTGGTGATTGATGATAATAATGACATTCGTCAATATATTCGCACGCTTTTGCAGGATAAGTTTTATATCTTTGAGGCTTCCGATGGTAAGGAAGGGTTGGAAATCGCCAGGAAAGAAGTTCCTGATTTGGTAATCTGTGATGTCATGATGCCTGTGATGAATGGTTTGGAATTTACAAGGCAGTTGAAGACCCAGACCATCACTTCTCATATTCCTGTCATTGTGCTCACTGCTAAAAATCTGGATGAGCATCGTGCCCAAGGTTATGAGTATGGTGCTGATTCTTACATTACCAAACCATTCCATGGCAAGGTTCTTTTGTCCCGTATAGAAAATCTTCTCAAGCAGCGAAAAATGCTGAAGAGTCATTTTGAGAATATTTTCAATCAGACTTCTCAAACAGCAGAACAGGAAGTAGCTATGAACCAGTTGGAAGATAGAGACAAGCAGTTCCTCAATCAACTTCATGCTATTATCCAGAAGAATCTTTCAGACAGTGAGTTTGGCGTAGAGGATATTGGTAAAGGAATCGGCTTGAGTCGTGTGCAGCTCTATCGTAAGGTGAAAGCAATGACGGGTTCTTCTGTCGTAGATTTGCTTCGCAAGGCTCGTCTTGCCAAAGCTAAACGACTACTTGAAAGCCGCAGTATGAGTGTTTCAGAGGTTGCCTATGAAGTCGGTTTTTCTGCACCTTCTTACTTTACGAAGTGCTTTAAGGAAGAATATGGTATGTTGCCAGGAGAAGTAGGGAATAAGTAAAGTCTTTATTCCCAATCTTCAAACTCCAGTTCCAGTTCCCGGTATTCTGGTCCTTGGCTGCTGTTTTCCCTGTCCTCTTTCTTTGCTTCTTCTGAAGTAGCATTGCTTACAGACAAGCCGAGAAGGCGGATAGGGCGGCTGGCGGAGTAATCCACTTGTTGGAGTAATCGCTTGGCAAGTGGCAGTATCTCCGTTTTTTTCTTCAGTATATTCTCTTGTGAAATACTGCGGGTAATTTGGGTGAAGTCGGAAAACTTCACCTTTAAAGTTAATGTCCTACCCTCAAACCCACTCTTGGAAATCCGCTCCTGAAGTTCAAGTACTGAATGATAGAGTTCTATGATGACTGCCGTTTTTTTATAGATATCTTCCAGAAAAGTCTGTTCACAACCCACAGACTTGCGCACTCTGCTTGTGATGACAGGTCTGTTGTCTATCCCACGGGCAAAGTCATAGAAGATATGACCGGCTTTTCCGAACACTTCAACCAGATGTTCCTCGGATACTTTCCGTAGGTCAGCTCCGTTGAAGATACCCATAAAGTGCATCTTTTGCAAGGTTTTCTTGCCTACGCCCCAAAAATCCTCTACAGGTAGCTGGGCGATGAAATCGAGCGCTTTGTCTGGATGGATGGTGCAAATCCCATCAGGTTTACGATAATCGGATGCCACTTTGGCGAGAAACTTGCAGTAGCTGATGCCAGCCGAGGCGGTGAGTCCGGTTGCTTCCTTGATACGGGTTTTGATTTCTTTGGCGATATCCACCGCCAGTTCTATCCCTTTCTTATTCTGTGTTACATCAAGAAAGGCTTCATCTATGGAGATGGGTTCGATGAGATCGGTATATTCCTGGAATATCTGATGTATCTGATGGGATATTTTAGCGTAATAATCATGCCGGCAGGGCACGATGATGAGATTAGGGCAGCGCTGCTTGGCTTGAGCGATGGATTGCGCCGAGTGAACGCCATACTTCCTTGCCTCATAGCTGGCTGTAGAAACCACACCACGTGGACCGTCGAAGCCAACCGCTACCGGTTTGTCCCGAAGTTCCGGATTGTCTCTTTGCTCTACCGCAGCAAAGAAGGCATCCATGTCGATATGTATGATCTTGCGTTCTTCCATCGTCTTGTTGTAATCCGACTTATCTCAATCTGATGCAAAGATACTGTTTTATTCTTTTTTGAAACAAATCTTTTAGAAAATTTTGCTTATTAGATGCTTCAGGTGCTTCTTTTGCTGATAAAAAACGTTCATTGGCTATTAATTTTGTTGCAATGAACGGAAAGTTATATCAGATGAAAGGATATTTTAAGTATGTGTTTAGACCTTTATATAATTTTGCATCAGAAATCAAAATAATAACGCTAACAATTAAAACATTAAGGTTATGAATACCTATTCTATGAGAAAGTCAGCAGCCATGGTGCTTGCGCTTTCATTACTTCATGTCTCTTCAGTTTTAGCACAAGACGACAATACCAACTCTAAGGAGGAAGGTAATCGTAATGTGATGTTGAATGCAGCCAGTGCGAATGGTCCTCGTGAGATTCAGATTGGTCTTCCATCAGCCGATGTCAATGTGTTGGAAAATGGTTTGCCTGTTACTTATGCAACCAATCCTCATTCTGTAAATACGATTTGGCGTGGTGATGCAAGTTTGAGCCATCAGGGTTTGCTCAAGATTGCCGAGACGGCCATCACTACTGGTAATATTGGTTATGCCGTAAACTCTTTCACCCAGAAGGGGCAGAAAGGTTTCAATGGCACTTTGAATTATAAGAGCAATCACTTCGGATTGCAGGAATTCTCCTTGAATCTGAATGGTGATTTGGGTAGGGACTGGTACTATAGTTTTAATATGTATCAGGATTTCGACCCAGGAACCTTCAAGATTAAGTCAACTCCTTATCAGGATCGTACTCAGATTTACAAGGCGCTCCTTACAAAGAAGTATAACGGCAATCGTGGTGAGTTTACTGCTATGTATAAGTATGCCAACAGCCACAACGTATATAACTATGCAACCCAGAGTGCTCCATTCATTTATGTAGGCGATGGAAGCGTGAAGGAATATGGAAAGTTCAAGCTCGGAACTACTTCTTATCTTCCTATCGATAATGAGATGACCTATCGCAACATGAGAACTGGCGAATTGGAGCAGACTACGCTCTATGATGCCTGCTTAAACAAGGCGAGCGAGGTGACTTTGATGAACAACTATCGTTTTGATAATGGCTTGAACTGGAAGGCAACCCTGAAGTACGACCATTCTCGTGGTGCGATGGTTTATCAGTCACCAATGTCTATCATCGATTTGAAGAACGAGGCTAACAAGGGCGTATATAATTATATGTATCGCGACATCAACGGACAGACCAAGGCTTACAATGGTCAGTATGTTCAGACCCGTATGTCTTGCCTCAATTCCGGAACCATCGATGAGGCTCTCTTCACCACCGAACTCAGCAAGAAATTCAGTACTTCCACCTTCCGTCTTGGCGTGAATGAGTGGTTCTACCATATCGATTATTGCTCAAATACAACCATGTATGACCAGAGTATTCCTGCAGATGGCAGTTATGCCTTGCGAGTTTGGGATGCCAACCAGCGCAACAGCTACTTCTACGATTTCAACAAGAACGCCTCAGAGTATTACAAGGGAAGCGAAAACAAGTTGGCTCTCTACTTCACCCACGACTGGGACGTTACCAAGAAGTTGAACCTCTATTATGGTGCACGTTTGGAGTGGCAGAAGCTGAAGGGTGAAAACGCTGCAGTGAAGAATGCGCAGGGTGATTTTGTAGGTCGTTTTGCTGATTACCATCTCGGTGCTACGGCTGCTGACGGAACCAAGATTGCTCCTGCAGACTTGAGTTACAGTTGGTTGAACTACGATTTCTCTGTAGCAGCAACTTATAAGTTGACCGATAACTTCGGCTTCACTGGTGATTTCACTTACATCGTGCAGCATCCTAAGTTCGAGGCTTTTGCTCCAGCAACATTGCCAAATACGGACAAGATCTCAGTACCATTGGGTCGTGCTGGTATCTACTACAATAACTCTTGGTTGAGTTTGACTTCGTTGTTCTCTTACATTTCCAAGACCAACAACAATTCAACTCTGAACTTGCAGCATGGCAGTGAGATTAAGGCAGCTCCTTTGGCTTACGATATCCAGACATGGGGATGGACAACCGACGCTGTGGCTCATCCATTCAAGGGATTTGATTTCCACTTCCTCTTCACATATCAGAAGCCTACCTACAAGAAGTATGAAACCAGCATCACCTTCAACGATGGCTATGTTGGCAACATCAATGCCACTGGCAATATCGTTGCCGAGATTCCTGAGATTCTCATTGAGTTGGATCCAAGCTACATGATTACCAAGGACATCAAGCTCTGGACCAGCTTCCGTTACTTCAGCAAGACCTACGCCAACATCAACGAGGCATATTACTTCAATGGTCACTGGGAGACTTTCGGAGGTTTGAACTGGCAGGCAACCAAGCGTCTGGCTCTCGGCTGCACCGTAGTCAACTTCCTCAACCAGACTGGTGCCAAGGGTAGTATCGCAGGTGCCGAGCTGATTACCAAGGATGAGGCCAAGGGAATCAAGAACCAGATAATGACGGGTAGCTATCTCCGTCCATTCACGGTTGAATTCACAGCTTCGCTTAAATTCTAAGCGTTTTAATTCCAATACATATAATCGACAGCTCCTATATATAATAAGGTATAGGGCTGTCGATAATAACGAAAACAATTCTACATATTAATAGATATAAACAATAACAATTAACAATAGTTTTACAATGAAAACAAACAATATGATGAAGACTGCCTGCCTCATGTTGATGGCATCAGCTACCACTTCTGCTTTTGCACAGAAGATGAATATCGAACATAAAGGTGATACAACTATCATCAAGGTAGAGAATCCTACTAAATATCTTCTTCTCCCTATTCAGGAAGAGAAGGATGAGGCTCAGGTTTTGCTCGATACAGGGTCTAAGGATGATACCTGGATGGACGTTCGCCTGGCTCAGAATGGTTCTGATTACTTCGTGCCATTTGCCTTGGGCAAGGGTAAGATCGCTACCGTCAAGATTCTCGGTTTGAAGAAGGATGCCTTGGCTCTCAGCTTGCTCAAGCTCAGCAATACATTCGATACCACCAACACCGATTACTATCGTCCATCTTATCACTTCACTCCGCTCTATGGTTGGATGAACGACCCTAACGGTATGGTATATAAGGATGGAGAGTATCATCTCTATTTCCAGTATAACCCATACGGAAGCAAGTGGGGCAATATGCACTGGGGACATGCTGTGAGCAAGGACCTGGTTCATTGGGAGCATCTCGACCCAGCCATCGCCCGCGACCCTGTAGGTCATATCTTCTCTGGTAGTTCGGTTGTGGATAAGAAGAATACGGCAGGTTTCGGCAAGGATGCCATCATCGCCATCTATACCAACAACAGTAGTGTAAACCATGATGAGGTGCAGTGCATCGCCTACAGTAACGACAATGGTCGCACCTTCACCAAGTACGAGGGCAACCCAGTGTTGACTCCATTCGACGGTTTGAAGGACTTCCGCGACCCTAAGGTGTTCTGGTATGAGAAGGGAAAGTGCTGGTATATGATTGTTTCTGCCGATAAGGAGACCCGTTTCTATAAGTCAAAGAACTTGAAGAAGTGGACTTATGTAAGTGCTTTCGGCAAGGGCATGGGGCAGCAGCCATGTCAGTATGAGTGCCCAGACTTCTTCCAGTTGCCCGTAAATGGTGATAAGAAGAAGATGAAGTGGGTGATGACCATGAATATCAATCCAGGTTGCTGGTTTGGTGGCAGTGCTACCGAGTATTTCGTAGGTGATTTCGATGGCAAGAACTTTACCTGTCCTGATGCCCACGACGTGAAGTGGCTCGATTGGGGTAAGGATCATTACGCTACCGTTACCTTCTCTAACACAGGCGACCGAGTATTGGGAATCACCTGGATGAGCAACTGGCAGTATGCCAACCTCACTCCGTTCAAGCAGAATCGTGGTGCCAATGGTTTGCCAAGAGAGTTGAAACTCTATGAGAAGAATGGCAAGTATTATATTTCTGAGGATGTAGCTCCTGAGGTATATGCCTTGAGAAAGGATACCAAGGAATTGGCAGATGCTTCTGTTGCCGATGCCAAGGATCTGAAGGGTGTTGCAGCCAACATGAATGGCGCTTTCGAGATTGAGGCAGATGTAACTCCAGATGCCAACGGCATTGCCGGTATTGAGATTTCAAACAACAAGCGTGAGCGCACCCTGATTTACTTCGATATGAAGCAGGGCAAGGTTGTGATGGATAGAACCGAGAGTGGTTTGACCGATTTCGGCAAGCAGGCGGTTCCTCATGATATCGAGTTGGCTTGGGATAAGCAGCGTGCTGCAGAAGGCAAGGAGCCTGCCCGCATAGCCAATTCCATCAACTACAAGAATGATTTCGCTCTCGCTACCTGGGCTCCATTGAGTCTTTGCGAGGATGGCAAGAAGACCTATCATGTAGATATCTTCGTAGATAAGTCATCTGTAGAACTCTTCGTAGATGGCGGCCGTATCGCCATGACCAACCTCGTGTTCCCTGTAGCTCCATACGAGAATGTGAAGCTCTATACCCAGGGTGGCAAGGCAGAGTTCAAGAACCTGAAGCTTCATAAGCTTGGATTGTAATCACGTAAAATTGTGTGTTTCGGATAAAATATAATAAAAGCCGCAGTTTGTAAATGCAAACTGTGGCTTTTTCGTTTTTTTATGCTATCTTTGCACACAGATAAGTTTTTAAAGATAGATTATGATGGAACTCCAAGTTAAACAAGTACCTTATGGGGTGGCAGATTTTGCTACGGTAATAGAGCAGAATCTATATTATGTGGATAAGACGATGTTTATCCCGGAACTGGAGAAGCAGCCTCGCAATCTCTTCTTCATCCGTCCTCGTCGTTTTGGTAAGAGCATATTCTTGAGTATGCTCTATTCTTACTATGACTGTGCGCAGAGCCATAAGTTCCAGAGTCTTTTTGGAAATCTGTGGATAGGACAGCATCCTACTCCTTTGCAGGGAAAGTATCAGGTGCTGTTCCTCGATTTCTCCCAGATTACGGGTAATATCGACAAGCTTGAGACTAAGTTTAATTCTTATCTCAGCATCAACCTTGATGCTTTTGTCCGTCAATATTCAGAATATTATCAGGCAGAGATGGAAGAAATCCTGGCGCAGGAAGATTTCGAGGAAAAGATGGAACTGATATTCAAGGCTGCCAAGGCGCACCAGTATCATCTGTATCTCATCATCGATGAGTATGACAATTTCACGAATGTCATACTCAACGAACGTGGTGAGAAAGTATATCATGCAATAACCCATGCCGACGGCTTTTATCGTGATGTCTTCAAGAAGTTCAAGGGTAATTTTGAGCGTATCTTCATGATGGGTGTAAGCCCTGTAACCCTGGATGATGTGACGAGTGGATTCAATATAGGTTGGAACATTTCTATCAAGCCGGAGTTTGATGAGATGCTGGGCTTCTCTACCACCGATGTGGTGGAGATGTTTACCTATTATAAGGAACATGGTAGTATTCCTGCTGATAGTGATATTGATGCCATCGTCAATGATATGAAGCCATGGTATGACAATTATTGCTTTGCAGAAGAAGCATTGAAGAAGAAAACTCGTATGTTTAATTGTGATATGGTTCTTTATTACCTTCGCAATTACATGGATTACGGATGTTCTCCTCGTCAGATGATAGACCCGAATACCCGTACCGATTACGGCAAGATGAAGAAACTGTTGCAGTTTGACAAGCTGGATGGAGAGCGTAAGGGCATCATCCGCAAGATAGCAGAAGAGGAACAGATTGTTACCCAGCTTTATGAGTCGTTTTCTGCGTATCAGATTCCAAAGGCAGAGATATTCCCAAGTCTTCTGTTCTATTATGGCATGTTGACCATTAAGGGAACTCGTGGCTCCAAGCTCATTCTGGGCATTCCAAACAATAATGTCCGCAAGCAGTATTATGGTTATCTGGAAGAGGAGTATCAGGCAAAGGCTTATGTGGATGTCAACCAGCTCACCGATTACTATTATGACATGGCATACGATGGTAAGTGGGAAGAAGGATTGCGCTTCATGGCAGATGCCTATGCCAAGGTTTCATCGGTGCGTGATGGCATTGAGGCTGAGCGAAACCTGCAGGGATTCTTCATGGCTTATCTGAATCTGAATGATTATTATATCACGGCTCCAGAGTTGGAGTTGAATCATGGTTATTGTGATTTCTTCCTTTTGCCAGACCTTACCCATTATGCCAGTCAGCATAGCTACATTCTGGAGTTGAAGGTTCTTTCGAAGAAAGATTTCTCTGCGATAGTTGAAGGTGAGTTCACGGAAGATGGCAAGCCTATGACAAAGGCAGAGAAACAGTGGCGTGAGGCTGTTGATCAGATTCATCGATATGCCGAGGCTCCAAGGGTTGAGGCTTTGCGCCAAGGCACAAAACTCCATCTCATCATCATGCAGTTTGAGGGGTGGGAACTTAAACGGATGGAAGAAGTATAAAATCAATGAAAAGAATCAATATTATCTTAATAGTACTACTTAGTAGTATGCTTCTTCTAGGTTCTTGCACCCAGAAGAAGATGGTGATTGGTGTGTCGCAATGTTGCAGCGGAGTTTGGCGCGAGAAGGTGAATAATGAGATGCGACTGGCGCAGTATCAATATAAGAATGTGGATTTGCTGTTTACTACTGCAGAGAATGACGGGCAACGCCAGGCTCGCCAGATAGACAGTATGATAGCCAGGAAGGTAGATTTAATCGTGGTGGCTCCTGATAACGTGAATGATGTAACACCTGCCATCGAGCGAGCTTATCGTGCGCATATCCCGGTTATTCTCTTCGACAGAAAGGTAAAGACACCACATTATACAGCTTCCATCGGTGGCGATAATGTAGAAGCGGGTAGGGAAGTAGCCCGCTTTCTTGCCAGTAAACTGGATGGAAAAGGTACCGTTGTTGAGATTACGGGCTTGAAGGATGCTTCCCCTGTCATTGAGCGCCATCGTGGTTTCCACGAGGTGATGAAGAATTATCCGGGAATCAAGGTGGTTACCCTAGAAAGCAACTGGAAGATGGAGCGTGCCCAGGAGTTAATGAAGCAATATCTGGATAAGGGCGGACATGCGGATGGCGTGTTCGGACATAGCGACTTGGGTGCCATAGGAGCCTTTCTGGAAGCAGAGAGACGAGGCATTGATAAGCAGATGCTGATAGTAGGCATTGATGGATTGCCTGGAGAATGGGAAGGAGTGGATAGAGTGAAGAGAGGACAGTTTGCAGCTTCTTATGTCTATCCTACCCAGGGCGAAAAGATTATGGAATTGGCTATGAATATCCTTCAGGGTAAACCCTATAAGAAGGATAATGTGATGAAATCATTCCTTGCTACCTCTGAAAACTGCGATGCCATCGCCCTACAATATCAGGATTTGGAAGCCAAGATGAAGAATCTGGATCAGATTTCTGACAGTCTTGATTCTTATTCAGAGGTTTCCCGTATTCAGAAATGGATGATTATTGTTGCCATCGTCATCGTATTGGTTCTGCTCTTTGTCATCTACTATATATATAAGGTATATAGAAAGAAGCTGCAGAAACAGAAAGCCGTGGCTCGTGGATTCATCGAGAACAAGGAGGGCTGGGCTGCTGAACTGAATCATCTGGATGAGAGTGATCGTTACTTCATGGATCGTTTCAAGAAGAAGATCCTTGAGAATATGGGCAATGCTGATATGAAGATGGATGATTTGGGAGCCCAGATGCTGTTGAGCAAGGTGCAGCTCTATCGCAAGGTGAAGGCTATGACAGGAAAAACGCCTGCCGAGCTCCTGAAAGAGATGCGCCTGCAGAGAGCCTATACCCTCTTGCAGCAAACAGACAAGACAATCTCTGAAGTTTCGGCAGAAGTAGGCTTTGCTGTTCCTGGCTATTTTTCATCATGCTTCAAGAAGCAGTTTGGTGTTCTTCCTACCGATTTTAGAAATGAACAGGCATCTAATAAGGAATAGTTTTCTAACTCCTTTAAAATAAGTACTTTAAAATCTTGACGAAAGATTCGAAAATCGTTTCATGTAACACAATTACTGTTACAGGAACGATTTTTTCTATTTATATCTCTGCCCTTTGCCTAATTTTGCAGCAGAAATCAAACAATAACAATTTTGAAACTTAAAACGTTAAATAAACATGAACAATCTTTCAAAATTACTGATGAGCTCTGCGCTCTGTACTGTTTGTACTATTGCAAGTGCACAACAGGTTAATGTAAATGGTATCGTCAGAGATGCCACAGGTGAAACCGTCATTGGTGCATCTGTCATGGTGAAAGGAACAAAGACTGGTACTGTTACCGACTTTGATGGTAACTTCCATGTCGAATGTGCTCCTGGTTCCACACTTATTATATCTTATATTGGATATAAGACGCAAGAAGTAAAGGCTTCAGATAATATGGAGGTAACACTTCAGGAAGATGCCAACGACTTGCAGGAAGTAGTTGTAACAGGTTATACCACTCAGCGAAAGGCCGATTTGACCGGTTCCGTGGCTGTTGTTTCAACCAAAAATCTAAAGACAAATTCAGAGACTGACCCGATGCGTGCTTTGCAGGGTCGTGTTCCTGGTATGACTGTTACTACCGATGGTTCTCCTATTGGTTCTGGAACCGTGCGTATTCGTGGTATCGGTTCTTTCAACTCTTCTCAGGACCCTCTTTATATCATAGACGGTGTGCCTACCACTATGGCATTGAATACCCTCAATACAAATGATATAGAGAGTATGCAGGTTTTGAAGGATGCCGCTTCGGCTTCTATCTATGGTTCACGTGCATCGAATGGTGTCATCATCATCACCACCAAGAAAGGTAAGAAGGGTAGCAAGATTGCTGTTGACTTCTCTGCCAACCTGACTGCACAGTTCTATTCTAACCAGTCGAAGATGAAGCTGATGAACTCCAGCCAGTATGCTACTGCGATGGCTCAGGCAGCCCTGAACGATGGACTCGATCCTGTGGCTTATGCTGCCAACTACGGCATCGACTTGAATGCAGCCTCTGGAACTCCAATCACCGTTTGGAATCCTGCTACCAACCAGTATCAGAACTATACTATCAATGGTCGATATGATGGCTACATCAATGCCAAGAAGACCATGCGATTCTCGGATACAGACTGGCTTGATGAAATCTCTCGCACAGGTTTCTCGCAGAACTACGACCTCTCTGTATCTCATGCCAATGACAAGCATAGCGCTATGTTCTCCTTGGGATACAAGAACAATGAGGGAGTCTTGAAATATACCGACTTCGAGAATATCTCAGCTCGTTTGAACACCTCTTGGAATTTAAACAAGATAGTAACCGTAGGTGAAAATGTAACATTGACTTATACCTCTCAGGTTGATTGCCATCCGATGGAGAATGCCTTGAAGATGCCTTCCATCGTTCCTGTTTACGAAGAAGATGGCAAGACCTTTGCAGGTCCTGTGGGTAGTATGGCCGACCGTCAAAACCCTTGTCGTGAGCAATATCAGAACCGCAACAACCACCTCGACTACTGGCGTATCTTCGGTAATGCTTTCGTAGAATTGAAGCCTGTCAAGGGATTGACCCTGCGCTCTAACTTCGGTTTGGATTTCAAGACATCGTTTATCAATGCGATGACGAATACTTATCATTCCGATATTGTCAACAATGACATCGCCAAGACAACGCTCTCGAATAACAATGAGACTAACTGGACATGGTCTAACACAGCCCAGTACGTTACCCAGATAGGCAAGCACAACATTGATGTACTCGGTGGTATGGAATTTTCCAAGCAGTCGGTTATCGATTTCTCTGCCTATTCAGAAGGCTATGCGCTGGAAGATAAAGATTATATGTGGCCAAATGCTGCAACTGGAACGATGCGTAACTCGGGTGCGAAGGTAGGGTATCGCCTGGCTTCTTTCTTTGGAAAGGTGAACTACAACTGGGATGATCTCCTCTTGGCTTCCTTCACTATCCGTCATGATGGTTCATCCCGATTTGGTAAGGCTCATCGCTGGGGTACTTTCCCTGCTGCATCACTCGGCTTCAGATTCTCTAATCTCCTGAAGAAGGATTGGTTGGATGATGCCAAGTTGCGACTCTCTTGGGGTCAGACGGGTAACCAGGCTATCGACAACAATGCACAGTTTGGTCTTTATGTAGTGGATTACGGATTAGACCGTGTAACCTCTACTGCATACGATCTCTTCCTGCAAGGTTCTGGTACCTTCCCTTCTGGTTATCGTGCCACACAGTTGGCTAACCCTAACTTGAAATGGGAGGCTGCTACCCAGTATAACGTAGGTTTGGATTACACCCTGTTTGGCAATACCCTCTATGGTACAGTGGATGCCTATATTAAGAATGTAAAGGATATGTTGATTAATCCTGCTTATCTGGGTGCAACAGGTGAAGGTGGAAATTCATGGCAGAATGGTCCTTCGCTCCGCAACTGGGGTATGGAGTTCACCGTGGGCTATCGCAAGACCTTGGCTAATGGACTTGGCATCGACGTGAACGGCAATCTGGATTTCTTCCGCAACAAGGTTACTTATTTGCCAGCATCAACAACAGGTGCTTACGCTCACACATCTAAGGAAAACCTGGTGCAGAGTGGCAAGTCATATGGTTCTATCGTAGGTTATGTAGCCGATGGAATTTTCCAGAATCAGGAAGAAGTAGATAAGTCTGGACAGCCAAACGCACGTGTCGGTGGATTGAAATACAAGGACTTAGATGGTAAAAATGGAATTACTTCAGATGACCAGACTTGGATTTTCGACCCTGTTCCAGCCTTCTCTTATGGATTGAATATTGCTCTCAACTACAAGGGCTTTGATTTTAGTATGTTCTGGCAGGGTGTCTATGACCAGGATGTGTATAACAACCAAAAGTTCCAGACCGACTTCTGGGCTATTACTGATGGTGGTTCTAACAAGGGAACCCGTTTGCTCGATGCTTGGAATACCAACAATACCGGTTCTTCTATCCCACGTCTGAGCACTATGAATACAGCTGATGAGGGTCGTGCTTCCTCTTACTTCGTTGAGAATGGATCTTACTTGAAGTTGCGTACCTTGCAGGTGGGTTACACGATCCCAAGCAGCATCCTCTCTAAGTTGAAGATGACCAGTGCCCGTGTCTATCTCTCAGGTCAGAATCTTTTGACCATCAAGAGCAATAGCCTGACCTGTTCTGACCCAGAGAATCCAAACTGGAACTATCCACTTTCAACATCCGTATCATTCGGACTTCAGGTAGGTTTCTAAAATGTTTCATATTTTAAAGAGAATTCCAAGATGAAAAAGTTATATACAATGGTGCTTGCAGCAGCACTGATAGGAACATTCACCAGTTGTGATGATTTCCTGGATTACACCCCAACAGCTGTGGTTGATGAAGACAAGGCTTTCAGCGAGCCAGACAAGATGGTAAACAGTGCCTATGCGATGTTGGGCGACTGTTGGTATTCTTACCCATTCAACCTTTGGCCATATGGTGACCTTTCTTCAGACGATTGCTTGAAGGGTGGCGGTGGCACCGGTGATACCGGTTATCACGATGTGGAAATCTGGAGTACCTTAACCTCTACTAAGGGCGAACTCGACGAGTTATGGTATCGTCTCTATTGTGCCGTTTCCCGTTGCAACCGTGCCTTGGTTTCTTTGCAACAGAATGGTGAGCGCACACTGGGTGCTGAGGTCACCAAGCAGCGTGAGGCTGAGGTTCGCTTTCTCCGTGCTCATTTCTATTTCAAGTTACTTACCATGTATCGTCAGATTCCTTGGATAGACGAGAAGGTTTATGAGGATAAAACAACAGAGAGCACATCAAACACTCAGTTTACTTACGAGGAATTGTGGCAGAAGGTGATAGCCGACTTCCAGGCAGCATACGATGTACTTCCTGCTAAGCAGAAGGATGGCGGTCGTGTCAACAAGATTGCAGCCGCAGGTTATCTGGCTAAGTGTTACCTTACCATTGCCTGGGGTGATGGCTATGAGGCAACCGATGGTATTGACCATATTAATAAGGAGTATATGCAGAAGGTTATCGACTATACTGATGTGGTGAAGAATTCAGACTATGGTTACATGGCAGACTTCGGCGACATCTTCCTGCCAGACTATAAGAACAGCAAGGAGTCAGTTTTTGCAGTCCAGACTTCCGACTATAGCGAGGACCATACTACCTTCGGACGTGCCAACTGGTCTAATATGCTGAATGGCTGTTGGGGTATTTGGTCTTGCGGATGGGATTTCCACAAGCCTTCACAGAACCTGGTGAATGCCTTCAAAACCAAGAACGGACTTCCTGAGTTTGATGACTACAACAAGACTTGTGATTATCCTGTAAATGGTGAGCCTAATAGTCAGAAATGGGATCCACGTTTGTTCCATACAGTAGGAATGCCTACCTTCCCATATAAATATGAGTCAGAATACAAGATGACTACGGCCAACTCTCGTACACCAAACGTTTACGGTTACTATACCTCTCTGAAGGAAGTACCACAGCGTTCAAAGGGTGAAACTTACAATGGCTCTTGGCAGGCGTTTGCGATGAACGACTATGTGCTCCGTTATAGCGACATTATGTTGATGCGCGCTGAGGCTTTGATAGAGTTAGGCAAATTGGCTGAGGCTCGTACCATCATCAATGATATCCGTCAGAGAGCCAAGAATTCTGTGGATAAGCATATTGAATATGCCAAAGATCAATGTGATATAGCCCTCTATCCGGAGTCTTATTTCCAGGATAAGGAGACGGCAAGAAAGTGCCTTCGCTGGGAGCGTCGTCTGGAAATGGCTATGGAGAACGGCCGCTTCTTCGACTTGCGCCGCTGGGGCATTGCTTCTGAGACACTGAACAAGTATTTCGAATCTGAGAAGAAAGATCAGTATGGAGAGCAAACATACGCACAATACTTGAAGGATGCCAAGTTCACGCCGGGCAAGAACGAGTTCTATCCGGTTCCATATAACCAGCTGTATTACATTCCTGGTCTTTACAAGCAGAACAAGGGATACGAGTAATTGCTCATCAGCAATTTTAAATAATTAGATGTTATTTTTTAACAACTGAGTCCACTTTAAAAAAGTCATTTTTGGTTATTTTTTCTACAAAATGCCATTTGATTATCTGATGATTACATTTGAAGAAATTATCAAAATTGTCTTTTTTAAGTGGACTCAAATAATAATTTGACAATGAAGAAGATATTTATTTCAGCGCTTGTCGCTCTTTGCGGTTTCACCGCCAGTTATGCCCAGGAGGCTTCCTTCTTGAGTAATAACCACTGTCTCTATCGCATCAGCCAGGAGAGTCAGAACCAGAAGTGTCTTTTGCTCCCTGTACAGGAGGATGCTGAGATGGCAAATATTAAGGTGATAGCCAACAATAAGCAGGTGAAAGCCCTCAATGTGAAGTTGGCTAAAGGCCACGTAGATTATTTCGTACCTCTCTATATGGATGAGTTTGCTGGCTTGAAAGGCCTGGCTCTCGATATCCATGTCAATGGCGATTATAGTAAGGAAGGACTGAATGCCCTCACTTGCTGGAAGGAGATGAAATTCTCTGATGCTTTCGATATGAAGAATCGCGAACAGTATCGTCCGGATTTCCATCACACTCCTGCTTACGGATGGATGAACGACCCTAATGGTATGTTCTATAAGGATGGCGTATGGAATCTCTATTTCCAGTATAATCCTTACGGATCACAGTGGGAGAATATGACCTGGGGACATTCTACTTCCACCGACTTGGTTCACTGGAATTTCCAGGGTACTCCAATCCAGCCTGATGCTGTAGGTACTATCTTCAGTGGTTCTGCCGTGGTTGACAAGAATAATACCTCGGGTTTCGGAAAGGATGCTGTGGTTGCACTTTATACTACTGCTGCTGAAAACCAGACCCAAAGCATGGCTTACAGTACAGATAACGGCAAGACCTTTACCAAGTATGCCGGCAACCCTATTCTTACCAGCAATGTGCCTGACTTCCGTGATCCACACATGTTCTGGAACGAGGACATCAAGAAGTGGAATATGATTCTGGCTGCCGGTCAGCATATGGAAATCTATACTTCTGATAATTTGAAGGACTGGAAACTTGAAAGTTCTTTCGGTGAGAAGTATGGCAATCATGGCGGTGTTTGGGAATGCCCAGACTTGATGAAGTTGAAGGTTCGTGGCACCAATAAGGAGAAGTGGATGCTCATCTGCAACATCAATCCTGGTGGTCCATTCGGCGGTTCTGCTACCCAGTATTTCATCGGCGATTTCGATGGACACAAGTTTACTTGCGACAGCAAGCCTGAGGTAACCAAGTGGATGGATTACGGAAAGGATCATTATGCTACAGTTACTTTTGATAACGCACCAGAAGGTCGCCGTGTGGCTATCGCCTGGATGAGCAACTGGCAGTATGCCAACCAGGTTCCTACCCAGCAGTATCGTTCAGGCAACTCTATTCCTCGCGATTTAGGTCTCTTCGAGTATAAGGGTGAAACTTATTGCAGCGTGGTTCCATCTCCTGAGATGATAGCAGCAAGAAGCAAGAAGACAAGCAAGAAACTCTCAGAATCCTGCGAGATGGTAGTGAACCTGAAGGGAAATGCTACTATCACTTTGAGCAACGACAAGGGTGAGAAGGTAGTGATGAACTACGATGCCAAGGCAGAAACCTTCTCAATGGATAGAACCAAGAGCGGTAAGGTGGATTTCAGCAAGGACTTCGCTGCAGTCACCAAAGCTCCAACCTACGGCAATATCAGCCAGCTGCGTATCTTCATCGACAAGAGCAGCATCGAGGCTCTGGATGCTGACGGCAAGATGTCCATGACCAATCTCGTGTTCCCAAGCAAGCCTTACAACAAGGTTACTGTAAAGGGAAAGGGTAAGTACCAGGTTTACGACATCAAGTAACTTCATCTGTTAAGAACTGAATCTATAACACTATTGTTTCTTAGCGTGTTAATGATGTAACAATGCAACAAAAATGGTAGCCGATGAACGATATTTTATGATATATTATATCGTTTATCGCTACCTTTGCAGCAGAAAATAAGAAACACAACGCTAACAATTATGAATAAATCTTCAAAATTATCAATCATCCCGGTGATGCTATGTTTCTTCGCCATGGGATTCGTAGATCTGGTAGGCATAGCCTCCAACTATGTAAAAGAAGACCTGAATCTCAATGATTCGACAGCTAATCTGTTCCCATCTTTGGTTTTCTTTTGGTTTCTCATATTTTCGGTTCCTACTGGAATCCTGATGAATAAAATCGGTAGGAAGAAGACGGTACTCCTGTCTTTGATAGTTACTGTTATCTCCCTTCTTTTGCCTATTTTTGGCGAAACATTTGCAATGATGCTCGTGTCATTCTCTTTGCTCGGTATCGGAAATGCTTTGATGCAGACATCCTTGAATCCTTTGGTATCAGTGGTGACATCTGGTCAGAATCTGGCTTCCACTTTGACCTTTGGTCAGTTTGTCAAGGCTATCGCTTCTTTCCTGGCACCATATATCGCCATGTGGGGTGCAGTTGCAAGCATTCCAACCTTCGGTTTAGGTTGGCGAATTCTCTTCCCTATCTATATGATTATAGGAATCGCAGCTACTTTCTTCTTGGCAAGTACTCCTATTGAAGAAGAGAAGGATAGTGGTAGTGCATCAGGTTTTAGCGATTGCTTCAAGTTGCTCGGGAAACCTATCGTGTTGTTATCTTTCATCGGTATTATGTGCCATGTGGGTATCGACGTGGGTACCAATACAACTGCTCCAAAACTTCTGATGGAGCGACTGGGATGGAGCCTGAACGATGCAGCTTTCGCAACTTCACTTTATTTCATCTTCCGTACCATTGGCTGTTTCACAGGTACAGCTTTCCTTCGTATGATGAAGACCCGTACTTTCTTTATCATCAGTGTTGTAATGATGGCTTTGAGTATGGTATTTATGTTTATTGGTGATAATAAGGCAATGCTTTATATTGCCATTGCCTTGGTAGGATATGGTAACTCTAATGTGTTCTCTATGATTTTCTCTCAGGCACTGCTTGCTTTGCCGGAGAAGAAGAATGAGGTGAGTGGATTGATGATTATGGGACTCTTTGGTGGTACCATCTTCCCATTGTTCATGGGCTTTGCCAGCGATTCCTTCGGTCAGGTTGGTGCTGTGGCTGTAATGGCGGTAGGTGTAGTTTATCTCTTCACCTATATCCGTAGGCTGGCATAAATGTTCTTCCATCCCTATAGAAAGTTTCGTTCAGCGTCTTTGAACGTGCGTTCAAAGACGTTGAACCGACATTCAAAGACGTTGAACGTGTATTCAACGACGTTGAACACAACTTTCTTCTAAGGAGAAAAACTTCTTTTCTTAGTTAGAGATACAATACTGATTCATTGTAAATACAAATCAGATAAATACAATAATTATTATTCACTATCGTTTTTAGCATATATAGAATTTATACTATATATAATAAGATGTAATTATGGAAACAAAGAATTTTGATAAAAAATATTGTGTAGGTTTGGGTGAGATTCTTTTTGATGTTCTCCCTTCTGGTTCTCAACTCGGTGGTGCTCCTGCCAATTTCGCTTACCACGCAGGTCAGCATGGTCTGCATTCTGTGGCTGTGAGTGCTGTGGGTAAGGATGTCTTGGGCGATACAGCTCTTCGCATTCTTGATGAGAAAAAGTTGAAATATGTGATACCTGAGGTTGATTATCCTACAGGAACTGTTCAGGTGCAGCTCGATAAAGAAGGTGTTCCTACTTACGATATTAAGCAGGGTGTGGCTTGGGATAATATCCCATTTACTGATGACATCAAGGAGATTGCTGCCAATGCAGGTGCTGTTTGCTGGGGTTCCTTAGCTCAGCGCAGCGAGGTAAGCCGCAAAACAATCTATAAGTTCCTTGATTATACTCCAAACGATTGTCTGAAGATTTTCGACATCAATCTCCGTCAGAATTTCTATACTCCAGAAGTGATTACCGAGAGCTTGAAACGCTGCAATGTATTGAAGATTAACGACGAGGAGTTGATTACTATCGGTCGTCTTTTCGGTTATCCAGGTTTGGATATCGAGAACAAGTGCTGGTTGATTCTCGGCAAGTACAATCTCGATATGCTTGTGTTGACTTGTGGTGTAAACGGTAGCTATGTTTTCGCTCCAGGTGTGAAGTCATTCCAGGAGACTCCAAAGGTAGAGGTGGCAGATACTGTAGGTGCCGGTGATAGTTTTACAGGTACTTTCTGTGCCAGCATTCTGAAAGGCAAGAGTATTACTGAGGCTCATGAACTTGCCGTCAAGGTAAGTGCTTACGTTTGTACTCAGAATGGAGCGATGCCAATTATTCCAGAGGAATACACCAAGTAATAGGCGATGAGTTTTGTTTCATCGATTATAGTTGATATTTTGTTAATGTAAAAAGCTGCAATTCATTTTATTATGAATTGTGGCTTTTTTTTGAAATATTCTTTGCAATATTTGTTTTAATTGAAAAAAGATTGTATCTTTGCCACATTAAAATCATATTGTATAAGTTTTGAGAGCATTTTTTTATAATATATTGAACGATGGTGGCAAGAGAGTATCTGGTCATCTCTCATTCCAACTGCTTTTCCTTTTCTTTATCCTGTTTGTTTCTTCATTCTATACCAGTGTGCAAGGAATCACTCCAGGCAAGCTGATTCCTCAGAAGCAAAGTTCTTCGGATAAACTGCAAGCGGCTTATCCTCTGTTCAATACTCCATCCGCAGATTCTACTGCCGAATCGGCTAAGCCTCAAGCCGAAGAACAGGACAATGCCAATTCTGATACGATAGACTTTAAACTTTGTTTTGATATTCTTGCGAAAAACAGAAAGGCTTATAATCGTTATAATGACAGTATTTTCATGATCAAAGAACATGATAAATGGGTTAATTATTTCCGTCGTCGTGCCATCAAGAATCATCAGATCTTTGCTGCCAATCAGGAAATCATGCGAGGAATCAAGGAATTTCTTACCAAGCATGGGGATTCCATTCCAGAAGAAATCTATCTTGATTTTTGTCATTCCATAGAGCAAAGGTATGTTCGCAAAAAACTATACGATCCTTTTCTGTTGGTCAGGATGAGTCGCATTCTTGAAAAAGGTGGTGCTTATCTGCCTGATAGCGTAAAATATACGAACGTATTCAATCTCTGGCGTCTCTATGGTTATGAGCAGATGTGGAACTTGGGAGGAGATGTCAAATATCTGAGAAAGGCTTATCAGGCAGGCAAAGCGATTCTGTCTGAAGATGCCAAGCGCTATCCCCATTATGACTTCGCTTTGGCTGGTGCCTTGGAGTATATGTCTAATACCATCTGGCTTGCCTTTGGGTTGGAAACAATCCAGGGTTTCGAGGAACATTATAGGAGACTGGATGATTTCCTGAAAAGGGAAGACTTGGATGAAATCGTCGTTCCGGAACAGAAGAGAGACTTGTTGGAATTGCAGCAAGTAAAAGATGAGGCTTTTCTGTGCAATATTTATTATTATACTCCTACTATTATAGACAGCTATGTTCGTGATTCTTTGACACAGGCGGTGATTTCCAGAAATCTACAAAAAGCAGAGTTGAGTAATATAGCTTTTATCCGTACTGTATTTTTGCAGATGAAGGCAAGGCAGATATCTTCTCGGGAAGCGTGGTTAAGATGCAAGAATCATTATCATGAGAAGTGGCTCAAATATAGAGATTCCCCAATGAATGACAGAATAATCCGTGATTACCTGAGGCCTCTATATATTTTTCTGATTATTAATGATGAAGCCGATGTTCCTGTTTCGCAGAAGAAAAAGACGATATGGAAAATGTCCCAAGATATGGTGACGGCTTTTGGAAAACGGAAAGATTTTCAGGGAAATACGGATTTCGTTCGTGAGTTGTTCCGTTTATCGACACATAGGCGGTTGGTGAAATATCTCAGTTATAAGCAAATGAACCGGTTTATGAGTGGTTTGAATGTTTCTACTCAGGTAACTACCTTTGCTCATTCTATGCACGTGGCTAAAATCGCTAAGGTGTTGCTGAATGGGGTGTTGAAACATAAGCCAGAACTCCTTCAAGGAGTGTTCGGATATAAGACTACTACGGAAGTGCTGAAACATAAAAGAACTCTGCGTTCCTTTATATACGAAGCAGGAATGATTCATGATATTGGAAAGAATGCCATCGTGTCGGTAGTCAACAATGAGTATCTGCCATTGACAGATGATGAATTTTCCATTATCCGATTGCATCCTCGTCTGGGAGATATATTTCTGAATGCTGTTCCTGGTTTGGAGATTTTCCATGATACGACGGTGGGACATCACAAATGGTATAATGGTAAGGGCGGATATCCTGCTGATTTTGATAATACGAAATCGCCGATTCGTTTCCTGATAGATATAGTGACGTTCAGCGATTGTCTGCAGGCTGCTACAGAGCGCGTGGGGCGTAATTATCGTATTAGTAAGACATTCGAGGTCGTCATGTCGGAGTTGAGGGCAGGAGCGGGAACAAAGTATAATCCTAATCTTGTTGCTTTGATAGATGCATATCCTAAGTTGGCAAAGAAACTGCATCATCTGGTGGAGAATGGATGGATAGAAATTTATTACAGTATCTATTCACGCTTTTTTGATGGTTCTCGATAATTCTCATTAATTGTCATGTTATTCTCTGAAAATAAAAATCCCTCTTGGATTTCTCTAAATCATGAGAAAGTCAAGAGGGATTTATTGGATTTATATGTTTTTACTTCTGGCACTCCTTGCAAGGTGTCCAAGGCTTCAACTGCTTGAAGAAGTCATTGCCCTTGTCATCTACGAGGATGAATGCAGGGAAGTCTTCTACGGTAATCTTCCAGATTGCCTCCATACCGAGCTCAGGGTACTCTACGCACTCGATGCTCTTGATAGAACTCTGGGAGAGAACAGCAGCCACACCGCCGATAGTACCGAGGTAGAAACCACCGTGCTTCTTGCAAGCCTCTGTTACGATATCGCCACGGTTACCCTTGGCAATCATTACCAAACTTGCACCATGATCCTGGAACTCATCTACGTATGGATCCATACGGTTGGCTGTGGTAGGACCCATTGAGCCACATGGATAACCCTCTGGAGTCTTGGCAGGACCTGCATAGAGAATAGGGTGGTTCTTGAAGTACTCTGGCATTTCCTCGCCAGCGTCCAGACGAGCCTTGAGCTTAGCATGAGCAATGTCGCGAGCCACAATGATAGTACCCTTCAAGTTGACACGTGTACTTACAGGATACTTGCTCAACTCAGCGCGAACTGAATCAATACCCTTGTCGAGGTCGATTTCAATACCCTTTGCACCCTCGCCTGGCTTGCGAAGCTCTTCAGGAATCAACTCTGTTGGGTTCTCATCCATCTTCTCCAACCAGATACCGTCCTTGTTGATTTTAGCCTTGATGTTGCGGTCGGCAGAGCAGCTTACACCCATACCGATAGGGCAGCTTGCACCATGACGTGGGAGGCGAACTACGCGGATGTCGTGAGCCAGGTACTTGCCACCAAACTGTGCACCCAAGCCGATTTTGTGAGCCTCTTCAAGGAGTTTGTTCTCCAAGTCAATATCACGGAAAGCACGACCTGTCTCATCGCCTGTAGTAGGCAATTCATCGTAGTATTTGATAGAAGCCAACTTCACGGTAAGGAGGTTCTTCTCAGCAGAAGTACCACCGATTACGAATGCGATGTGGTAAGGAGGACATGCAGCAGTACCCAGACTCTTCATCTTCTCTACGAGGAATGGAAGCAATGTACCCTCATTCTGGATAGTAGCCTTGGTCATAGGGTAGAAGTAAGTCTTGTTGGCAGAGCCACCACCCTTAGCTACCATCACGAAACGGTACTCATCACCTTCTGTTGCCTCGATGTCAATCTGGGCAGGGAGGTTGCAACGGGTGTTCACCTCATCATACATATTGAGAGGAGCATTCTGTGAATAGCGGAGGTTGTCCTGTGTGTATGTGTTATAGACACCAAGGCTCAAAGCCTCTTCATCCTCAAAGTCAGTCCATACGCGCTGGCCTTTCTCACCATGGATGATGGCAGTACCTGTATCCTGACAGAATGGGAGAATGCCCTTAACGGCAGTCTCTGCGTTACGGAGGAACTGGAGAGCTACGTATTTGTCGTTCTCAGAAGCTTCTGGGTCGGTCAAAATCTTAGCTACCTGAGCATTGTGCTCACGACGGAGCATGAACTCTACGTCGTGGAAACCCTGCTGCGCCAGCAAAGTCAAAGCTTCTTTAGAAACCTTGAGGATTGTCTTACCCTCAAACTCTGCTGTGCTTACGCCTTCTTTAGAGATAAGGCGGTACTCTGTCTTGTCCTCTCCAAGCTGAAACATTGGAGCGTACTTAAAATCTGGAGCTTTTGCCATAATGTTTTTTTGTTATAATTTAAAACTGTTGAAATATTCTTTTTTACTGTTGAAACATTCAAATTTAATAGCTGAAACTATCTGACAGACACGTTGAGTAATCCATCATCAGTCTCTTTAATTCTCGTAATCTATTTCCTGGTCAAGACTATCCACGAAATTGCGGAAGACTTCTTCTTCCACATCTCCCATGGCAAATTCTTTCTCTGCATCCTTCTTGATTTCGGCAATCCATGAACGGCGGGCTTTGATGTAGTCCTCGTGAATGCGGTTGGCATCTTCGAGCGTAATCTCGCTAATGCCGTAGTAATCGCAGATCATTTTGTAAGTCCATGTCCACTGGTACTCGCGGTAGTTGGCATCGATATTTTCGAATCGCTCGATGAGTTCCTGGATGGTCTCGATGTTTCCATCTTTCAGGTCGTTGATGATTCTCTCTTCCTCTGATATAGGAAGGAGGAGGCCCGACAGGTCGTCCCAGTCGCCCAAACCAATCTGTGTACTTGGTGGGGTGATGCTCGGGTCGCGCTTGAGAACTCTCTTCAGTACGGCGCCCATGTAGATGCGAAGAGCAATGTCGTAATACTTGATGCCCTTGTGAAGCGAGGTGGCTGGTATGATGTACTCATGATAGAGGTATTGCGAAACATTATCGCCCGTTACCTCGCGCAGATTTTCGAGGATTTTCTTGCCTTTGAGAACTTCTCCCACAGAGAATGGGGAAAGCCAGTCGAAATTGACGATACTCTTGCGGTTTTCTGGAGCACGGAGATCTCGCTTTGGCCATTTCTTGATGTCTCGATACAGACCTACGGTTGTGATGTTTCTGCCTGGTATGAGGAACATCTTGTCGCCATCGGCTATCAGATAGGCGAATGGCAGATTGCGGGTATCGGGATGGTGCATCAGTTTGCCGAAACATACAGAGTAGGTTCCTAACGTGGCAGGCATCAGCAGGTAAGCGCCGCTGGCTGTCTTCGAACCGCGTTCCAGGATTCCCCAGTGCATAGGTCCCATCTTGTAGGCATGGTTGGAGAAATTGGTGGCCGAACCTGCATTATAGAACGAGAACATACCTCCGATGAGGAGACTGCTCTTGTGGTGAGAGGCTGTGAATGGACCGCAGAAGGCGGCACATGCCTCGCCATTACTCATATAGCTGTTGGCGAAGAATACGGAAGCTGAGGCCGTGAAGCCATTGCTCAACTGGCAAGTTTCACCGATGAAGCAGTCTTGTATCTTCACACTGTTGATAACGCTCGAACCTTCAGCGATGATACTGTTTTCTGCTATTACGCCAGTACCGATGTACACATTACCATGGATGGAGCCCAACAGGGTGCAGTCGCTGAGTCGGGAAGCACCGTTTACCTCGCAGAAGTCATTGATCACGCAGTTGGTTATCTCCTTGGTGTTGATAATCTTCACGTTGTTTCCTATCTGTCCGCGTTCTGGCATCTTGGTGTCTATATCGCTCTTGATGAGCAGGCGTATCTTCTCCTTCAGTTCCTTGTCGGAGAAATGCTTCACCATGAATGCAGCCAACTGACTGTTCAGGTCGCTGAAAAGAATGACATTTCCTTCGCCCACCTCATTGAGTACACTTACCAGGTTTCCTTCGCCATAGGTAGCTCCCTCTGTGGTCTCCATGGTTGAAATATTGGAAATGTAGCAATCATCACCGATGGTGTAGTTGTTGATGAAATTGCCCACGTTTTCAATGAGGCAATCATCTCCGATGGTTACATTTCTCAGGGTGGCATTGTTGATGCCGGAATGCTTCACAAAGCCTTGGCTTACTTCTACATTCTTGTCGAATCCGCCGATGTTTACTTCACCATAGAGCATCACGCGATGCATAAAGTTGGGCTTGAAGTTCTCCGATACATTTACGGAGGTCCAGTCTTCTGCCCAACAGTCATTACTCTTGAGCACCTCGATTTCTTCTGAGGTTAGAGGTCTGTAGTCATTCATTGTTGATACGTTTTTGTGGAGTTATCTTTTCGGGATAACTCCAGGTATTATTTATTCGTAATCCTGGTACAGGAAGTCATTGTATGGATACTTCTGTACGTGGAGCTCTCTTACTTTCTTATAGAGTACCTCGCGGAACTCATCGATGTTGTCTTTGTTCTTTGCCGAGATGAAAAGGCAGTCATCGTGGAGTTTCGCCATCCATGTCTTCTTCAGGTCTTCCAGTGGAATGTTTTCCTTCTCCATAGGTGTCAGGTCATCTTCCTCTTTCTCTACCCAGGTATAGTTGTCTATCTTGTTGAAGATAATCATTGATGGCTTGTCTGAACATCCCAATTCCTCCAGCGTTTTCTCTACCACCTGTATCTGCTCTTCGAAATCAGGGTGCGAAATATCTACTACGTGCAACAGCAGGTCGGCCTCGCGAGTCTCATCCAGTGTACTCTTGAAGGAATCTACCAGGTCGGTAGGCAACTTGCGGATGAATCCAACGGTGTCGGCGAGAAGGAACGGAAGATTTTCTACCACAACCTTGCGCACGGTAGTGTCGAGTGTGGCGAAGAGTTTGTTTTCTGCGAAGACTTCGCTCTTGGAGAGGAGGTTCATGATGGTACTCTTTCCCACGTTGGTGTAACCTACGAGTGCTACACGGATGAGACGGCCGCGGTTTTTTCTCTGGGTTGTCTTCTGCTTGTCGATTTCTGCCAGGCGCTCTTTCAGCAGGCTCATTCTGCCGAGGATGATACGGCGGTCCATCTCCAGCTGGGTTTCACCCGGACCACGCAAACCAACAGAACCCTTACCGCCGCCCGAACCAGAACCGCCTCCCTGACGCTCAAGGTGAGTCCAAAGACGTTGCAGTCGTGGAAGCATGTAGCGATATTGTGCCAATTCTACCTGAGTCTTTGCCGCTGCGGTCTGTGCACGCATGGCAAAGATGTCGAGGATGAGTGAGGTACGGTCGAGAATCTTCACTTGCAACTCTTGTTCGATGTTGCGTATCTGCTTGGCAGAAAGTTCATCATCAAAGATGACCATACCGATTTCTCTATCTTCTTCTTCCTCTTCCTTGATGTATTGTTTAATTTCCTCCAACTTACCTTTTCCCACGTATGTGGTCTGGTTAGGTGAAATCACCTTCTGCGTGAATCTCTTCACGGTGACCGCACCAGCAGTATCGGCGAGGAATTCCAACTCGTCGAGGTATTCTTTTGTCTTGGCTTCGTCCTGTGTCTTGGTTACCAGACCTACGAGCACTGCGGTTTCTGCCTTGACTTCTGAAATTACAAATTCTTTCATTTATGTTCTACTGTAGAATATATTTTATTTGGTTTCACTCTCGTGCGCAAGATATAAGCATCGTCCTCGTGCGCACGCGTATTATATATAATGTGCAAAGGTAACAAAAAAATATCTACTTGAATAAAGATAGAGGAATTATTTATAGTTTTTTATTGTAATTGTCATTTGTTGTTTCTTCATGAGGTCGTTAGTTGTTCCTTCAGAAAGAATGAATCCAAGCCTTTTGAAGGAATTGGAATTATCGAAATACCGCAATTGCACAGCTCGTATTTGATACACATTTCACACAAATAACGCAAAATGCTGCCGAAAATTCGCAAACGTTTGCGTGGTTTTTTGAATAAAAAAGTAGATTTTTTTTGATTTACATCAATAATTTTATTAATTTTGCACACGTAAAACAAAACTGATTTTCAAAAATAAAATCATAACTACATAAAGTGCAAAACTGCTGAAACATTAAAAAAACTTTGAAATAGTCCCGGCGTGATGTCGGGGCTTTTTTCGTTTTAAGCCCTGGTAGTTGTAGTTTTTTGGCTGCGTTTTCCTGGTTTCCTCTCATCGTTTTCTATGCTTTGCACTATCGTATTCTTTTAATCGCCAGCGTGTTTCCTCTTTAGCTTTCCCTTGGTGTTCAGCCTGTTTCCTCTTTAGTTTTCCTTTGGTCCGCTGTATTTCTCCTTACTCCTTTCACTATGGTTTTTCCTTTCGCTGTAATTTGCAGTATTGCTTTTGTAGATTTGGATTAATATTTAAATAGGTAACGACAGAGGGTGTAGGAGTCTTTTGATTTGTTGTAAGTACACAAATATGTTTAAAATGCGCTTCTAATCGTGTTGAAATTAGTAGAAAATAGCCGTTTGTGACAAATTTGAACGTTTTTTGAATGAAAAATGCACCTTGTTCTCCTTTTTAATGCTTATCTTTGCAAGCGAATGTAGGAATAACACTTTATTAGCTGGCGCTGAGGAAAGTTACATGTTATATGTCATGCGTCGTCATAATATTATATATGATGCTTTGTCATTCGAAAATGCGTTATGAAAATCATGTGTTTCTTATTCAATAATAATTAAAAATGAAAATGTATCAACCTAAATAGTAGAATAACAAAATGCAAAAAAGTATTCTAAGTAGTATTTTGTTGCTTGGCGCTATTTGTGCGCAAGCCAACAATTACACAGTGACTTCGCCAAATGGCAAGTTGGTAATGAATGTGAAGTGTGAGGGAGGCAAGGCTTCCTACACGGTGGATTTGAATGGAAGGCAGATGTTGGCAGCTTCGGCTCTCGGTCTGATAGCGAATTATGGAGATTTCTCTCAGGGACTTACCATGGGAGCTCTGAAGGGCGCACCTAAGCATCTGACCTATGTTATGGACCATACGAAGAAATCTCATGTAGAGAAAGATGTGTATGAGGCTACTATCGGATTCCTCAATGCAAAGAAGGATTCCATGACGCTTCATCTTCATGTTTCTGACAATGATGTTGCTTACAAGTATGAGATGATCCGTCCAAAGAAAGACAATCCGAAGTCGGTCATTATATATAATGAGGTGAGCGGTTTCAATTTCCCAGAGAAGACTACTACTTTCCTTTGTCCTCAGATTACGCCGATGACCGGATGGGAGCGTACCAAACCTTCTTATGAGGAGGAGTACACACCTGATGCCCAGATGAACGTGAAATCTCAGTTTGGTGTGGGTTATACATTCCCTTGTCTTTTCAAGGTCGGTGAATATGGATGGGTACTGGTGAGCGAAACGGGTGTTTCCAGCGCTTATCCTGGCAGCCGTCTCTCTGATTATGAACCTGGTAAGGGTTATACGGTTGCCTTCCCTCAGAAGGGTGAGAATAATGGTGTGGGTTCTGAGTTTGCTGGCATTCCTTTGCCAGGTGAGACTCCTTGGCGTACCATCACCGTAGGTGCATCGCTGGCTCCTATCGTGGAAACCACCATTCCTTATGATGTGGTAGAACCTCTCTATGAGGCTTCTCAGAATTATATGCCTTCCCGCTATACTTGGAGCTGGCTGATCTGGCAGGATAACTCTGTCAACTATGATGATCAGGTGAAGATGATTGATGTGGCTGCTGCTCAGGGTTATGAAGCCATCTTGGTGGATGCCTGGTGGGACAAGCAGATAGGCAGAAAGCGCATTGAAGAGTTGAGTAAGTATGCCAAGAGCAAGAAGGTAAGCCTGATGCTCTGGTATAATTCCAACGGTTTCGAGAATGATGCTCCACAGACTCCTCGTCAGATTATGAACAATTCCATCGCCCGCAAGAAGGAGATGGCATGGATGAAGAAAATCGGAGTAGTGGGCATCAAGGTGGACTTCTTCGGTGGCGACAAGCAGGAGACTATGAAACTTTATGAAGATATTCTCAGCGATGCCAATGACTATGGTTTGGAGGTTATCTTCCATGGTTGCACCATGCCTCGCGGTTGGGAACGTATGTATCCTAACTATGTTTCCAGTGAGGCTGCCTTGGCTTCAGAGAATGTTTACTTTACTGATTATCATGCAAAGAAGGAAGCTTTCGAAATGACAATGCATCCTTTCTCCCGTAATGCTGTAGGTAGTTTCGACTGGGGTGGTGTGATGATGAACAAGTATTTCTCCAAGGACAATAAGAGTCGTCATCAGCGCTATACAAGTGATATTTTCGAGATGGCTACTGCGATTACCAATCAGAGCAGCGTAAACTGTGTCTGTCTCTATCCTAACAATCTGCAGGATGTGCCTCAGTGGGAGTTGGATTGGCTGAAGGCTGTGCCTACGGCTTGGGACGACGTGAAGTTTATTGCTGGTTATCCTACCCAGTATGCAGTAGTGGCTCGTAAAGCTTCTGCTGCCAATACAGGTACAGCTGCAGCCAGTGCAGGCAGATGGTTTGTTGGTGGTCTGAATGCTACAGATAAACCACTTGCTCTGACCCTGAATTTGCCGATGTTTGCAGGCAAGACCGTAACTTATCTCACCGACCAGCCTAAGAAAAAGGGCGAGAAGTTCTTCACTTCTGTCAAGAAGACTTTGAAGGTAGGTAAGGATGGTAAGGCTAAGGTGGTAATCCAGCCTAATGGCGGAATCATCATCGAATAACTTACTGTTTGATGAAACCAAATGGTTTGCTTTAAAGCATAAAAAAAGGTTCCTCCGAAGGATGTTACTCCCCGAAGGAACCTTTTTTCTTGTTTTCTTTCTATCTTGAACCTATTGAATTACTTTTCTTCAATTTTGTATTACTTGTTCTCGAATACCAATCCACCTTCCTTGGTGTAATCGATGGTGATTGGCTTCTCACGACTTACTTCTTCGGAAAGAATCTTCTTACTCAAGTCGTTCAATACGTAATCCTGAATAGCACGCTTTACAGGGCGGGCACCAAACTCTGGATCGTAACCTACCTCAGCAAGATAACTGATGGCGGCAGGAGTCCAGCAGAGTTCAAAGCCTTGAGGCTCCAACATCTTCTTGACTCTATTCATCTGGAGTTCAACCACTTTGGCTATCTGCTCCTGGGTGAGAGGCTTGAAGGTGATGATATCGTCGATACGGTTCAGGAACTCAGGACGGAAGGTCTTCTTCAACATCTCACGGCTTGCATTGGAAGTCATGATGATGATGGTGTTCTTGAAGTTTACCACACGACCCTTATTGTCGGTCAGACGGCCATCGTCCAATACCTGAAGTAAGGTGTTGAAGACGTCAGGGTGAGCCTTCTCTATCTCATCGAAGAGAACTACACTGTATGGTTTGCGACGAACAGCCTCGGTCAACTGACCACCCTCATCGTAGCCTACGTATCCTGGAGGCGCTCCGATCAAACGGGTGACACTGAACTTTTCCTGATACTCACTCATATCAATTCGGGTCATCATCGACTCATCATTGAACAGGTATTCGGCAAGGGCCTTGGCCAACTCGGTTTTACCGACACCAGTAGTTCCGAGGAAGATAAAGCTGGCGATAGGACGCTTAGGATCCTGCAATCCAGCACGAGAACGGCGTACAGCATCACTTACTGCGGTGATAGCCTCGTCCTGTCCGATGACTCTCTTGTGGAGTTCTTCCTCCAGATGGAGCAGTTTCTCGCGCTCGCTCTGCATCATACGGCTTACTGGAATTCCCGTCCAGCGGCTTACTACCTCTGCAATATCGTCGGCAGTAACCTCCTCGCGGATCATCGCCTCACCGCCCTGAGTACTCTTCAGTTGCTCCTGAATCTTCTTGATGTCGTCTTCGAGAGCTACCAGCTTAGAGTATCTGATTTCAGCTACGCGCTCGTAATTGCCTTCACGCTCCATGCGTTCAGCCTCAAACTTGAGATTCTCCATCTCCTGCTTGTCCTGCTGAATCTTGTTGACGAGTGCTTTCTCGCCTTCCCATTTAGCACGGAAGTCGTGCTCCTTATCCTTCAACTCTGCAATCTCCTTGTCGAGTTGCTGAATCTTAGGTTGGTCGTTTTCACGCTTAATAGCCTCACGTTCAATCTCCAACTGCTTCAAGTGACGAGTAATTTCATCCAGCTCTTCTGGTACAGAGTCGCGCTCCATACGAAGTTTAGCTGCGGCTTCATCCATCAGGTCGATGGCCTTGTCCGGAAGAAATCTGTCGGAGATATATCTTTCAGACAACTTGACGGCTGCAATGCAGGCATCATCCTGAATACGTACCTTATGATGGTTCTCGTAACGTTCCTTAATACCACGGAGGATACTGATGGCATCTACCTCGTCAGGTTCGTTGACCATGACGGTCTGGAATCGACGCTCCAGTGCCTTATCCTTCTCGAAGTACTTCTGATACTCGTTGAGGGTAGTAGCACCGATGGCTCTCAATTCACCACGAGCCAAGGCAGGTTTCAGAATGTTGGCAGCATCCATGGCACCCTCGCCACCGCCAGCACCTACCAGGGTATGAATCTCATCGATGAAGAGGATAATCTGACCGTTGGCATTGGTTACCTCCTTGATGACGCTCTTGAGTCGTTCCTCAAATTCACCCTTGTATTTTGCACCAGCCACCAGTGCACCCATATCAAGCGAATAGAGCTGCTTGTTCTTCAGGTTCTCAGGCACATCGCCACGTACGATACGCTCTGCAAGTCCCTCTACGATAGCGGTTTTACCAGTACCTGGTTCACCGATAAGGATAGGGTTGTTCTTGGTTCTACGAGAGAGAATCTGAAGTACTCGGCGAATTTCTTCATCACGACCAATTACAGGGTCGAGCTTGCCGCTTCTGGCCTGTTCAACCAGATTCTTGGCGTATTTTTCGAGACTCTGATAGTTCTCGTCAGCACTTTGACTCTTAACGTTCTGTCCTTGTCTGAGGGCCTGAATAGCAGCTGTCAAATCCTTCTCGTTGGCACCAGCATCCTTCAAGATGCGTGCTGCAGTAGAATTACCTTTGAGGATGGCAAGGAGGATTGGTTCCACGCTGACGAATTCGTCGCCCATCTTCTTGGCGATGTCCTCAGCATTGATAAGAATCTGATTGGTGTCGCCCGAGAGATATGGCTGCCCGGCACCCTGCACACGAGGCAGATGCTGCATCTCCTGTTGTAAGAGCATGGCAATCTGATTGCCATTCATGCCTAACTTCTGGAAGATATAGTTGGTTACATCAGGTGCTTTCTCGATGATACCACTGAGAAGATGCACCGGTTCTATGGTCTGCTGACCATTACGCTGCGCGATGTTCACAGCGGCTTGCACCGCTTCTTGCGCCTTGATTGTAAATTTGTCGAATGTCATATTTATTCTCCTTTCTTATTTATAGGGATTATTATTTTCTTTTAGTGAATTCTGATTTTATGAATTATTATTCAGCTTTCTCTTGCCAAAGGAGCGAATAGTGTGCCGATATGTGGTTTTCTGACATTTTGACACGGATAAGGCGGTTTTTGGTGGGTTTTGAGGTGTTTTGTGTGTCAAATTGTCGGTTTGTAAAACGGAGTTTGAGTCTTTTAAAAGATAATAAATTCTGGTCTTTATTGATGGCAAACTTTGGTCTTAATAGACGACTGGCTTTGGTCTTAATAGACGCTTCATTCTACCTGTCATAGAAAAATAGGCTTTTTGCTTTTTGGAAAGGAAGGGTGAATGACCGGTCATGGTTATTATCGGTCATTTTTATTTTCGGGATTCATTAAAAGCTTGTACTTTTTTAGTGATAAATAGTTAATTATACTTTCTCTTTCATTTTGACCGAAAATAACCATGACCGGAATTGTAATATTAGCATCCGTTGATGAGAGAAAGTATATGTGAAGTAAAATGTAACTTCTTGAATTGCAGAGGATTATCGGATATAAATGGTGTGAATGAGAAACTATGGACGACATCAGTTTGTGCTCGCAATGTTAACCAAAACTGGTAATATTATTAGCAATCAGACTTGATTTATCGCAAATATACCTAAAATATTCCTATAACTCGCCTTGAAATTTGGTGGTTTCGATTATTTTTTGTAATTTTGCAGCGTTTTATAATTAGAAAGAAGTCGAATTCAAAATAGATAATTAATGGCTGAAACAAAGAAAATCAAGACAGCGTTGGTGTCTGTCTTCCACAAAGATGGCTTGGATGAGTTGCTCGCCAAGTTGAACGAAGAGGGTGTTAAATTCTTGAGCACTGGTGGTACTCAGAAATTTATCGAATCTTTGGGTTATGAATGTCAGAAAGTAGAGGATGTTACCACATATCCATCAATCCTTGGTGGTCGTGTGAAAACTCTTCACCCAAAAATATTTGGAGGAATCTTGGCTCGCCGCGACAATGAGGGTGACCAGGAGCAGATGAAGGAATTTGAAATTCCAAGCATCGACCTCGTTATCGTAGATTTGTATCCATTCGAGCAGACTGTAGCAAGTGGTGCCAGCGATGCTGATATTATCGAGAAGATTGATATCGGTGGTATTTCTTTGATCCGTGCAGGTGCAAAGAACTTCAAGGATGTAGTCATCGTTCCAAGCAAGGCTGAGTACAACGTACTTCTTGATATTCTCAAGCAGAAGGGTGCAGAGACTGATATCGAAGACCGCAAGATGTTCGCAGAGCGTGCCTTTGGTGTAAGTTCTCACTATGATACTGCAATCCACGCTTGGTTTGCTAAGTAAAAAAGGTTCTCTTCTTGTTCTCATCTTGTGAGGCGAGAAGATGACTGCAAAAGATAGATTTTAAGCTTAAAATAATAGATTTTACATTAGAAAATGGGATTTTTTTCATTTATTCAGGAAATCGCAATGGACTTAGGTACCGCCAATACCATCATTATCAGTGATGATAAGATTGTAGTGGACGAACCTTCTGTTGTGGCACTTGACCGTCGTACCGACAAGATGATTGCGGTGGGAGAGAAGGCTAAGATGATGTACGAGAAGACTCATGACAACATCCGTACAATCCGTCCTTTGCGCGATGGCGTTATTGCCGACTTTACCGCTTGCGAGCAGATGATGCGTGGACTCATCAAGATGGTTCACACGGGTAGTCGTCTGTTCTCCCCATCACTCCGTATGGTTATCGGAGTTCCTTCTGGTTCTACTGAGGTGGAACTTCGTGCAGTGCGCGATTCTGCAGAACATGCAGATGGCCGTGATGTTTACTTGATTTTTGAGCCAATGGCTGCAGCTATCGGTATCGGTATCGATGTAGAGGCACCTGAAGGCAATATGATAGTTGATATAGGTGGTGGTTCTACCGAGATTGCAGTGATTTCTCTGGGTGGTATTGTTTCCAACAATTCTATCCGTACTGCAGGTGATGATCTTACTGCTGATATCCAGGAATATATGAGCCGCCAGCACAATGTGAAGGTTTCTGAGCGTATGGCTGAGCGTATCAAGATTCATGTAGGTTCTGCCTTGACAGATCTTGGTGATGAGGCTCCTGAGGATTTCATCGTTCATGGTCCTAACCGTATTACAGCCCTTCCAATGGAGGTTCCTGTATGTTATCAGGAAATTGCTCACTGTTTGGATAAGACTGTAGCGAAGATTGAGAATGCTGTGCTTTCTGCACTCGAAAATACTCCTCCTGAGCTTTATGCTGATATCGTAAAGAATGGTATCTGGCTCTCTGGTGGTGGTGCTTTGCTCCGTGGTCTCGACAAGCGACTCCAGGATAAGATCAATATCCCATTCCACATCGCAGAAGACCCATTGCACAGTGTAGCTAAGGGTGCTGGTATTGCATTGAAAAATGTAGATCGTTTCTCTTTCTTGATGCGATAAATAGTTTCATCAAAGAGAGATAATAATATATTAAGGTGAAAAGATAGATAAAGAGATGGAATCCTCCTCGCTCGAGGAGGAGATCATCTCTTTTTAAGTCATAATGGTTTAATACATTGAGCGGATTAAGGCGTAAAATGAATTAAACCAGGATGGGTTGACTCATCATGGGTGAGTTGTATGATAGCTTTTCTCCTGCATGTTGATATTCTACATGTTTTTTCATTTACATGTTAATTTACTAAAAGTATGCACAACCTTTTAGAGTTTTTGGCAAAATATAACCATTGGTTTGTCTTTGTGATTCTTGAGGTGGTGAGTTTCGTGCTCCTGTTTCAGTACAACAGTTACCAGGGTAGCGTATGGTTCTCATCGGCTAATGCCGTGACGGGCAAACTCTACGAATGGGATTCCAATGTGGAAACCTTTTTCTCACTCACCAAGGTAAATCAGGAACTGACCCAACGCAATGCTTACCTGGAACAGCAGGTGCAGCAGCTCTCCGAGAAATTGACTGATGCTACCAAGGACAGTACCTTTGCGCAGCGCAGCCAGATGAGTCTGTTGCAGTCTTATCATCTGATTCCTGCCAAGGTGGTTGCCAATAGCATAGATAAGCCGGGCAACCTGATGACTATCGACAAGGGTAGGGCTGATGGTGTGCGCAAGGATATGGGTGTGGTTTGCGGTACGGGTGTGGTTGGCATCGTGTATCTGGTAGCAGAACATTATAGCGTGCTGATTCCTGTACTCAATATAAAGTCTAACATCAGTTGCACCATCAAAAACAGAGGCTATTTTGGTTATCTTCGTTGGAAAGGTGGTCCTTCTGAATATGCTTATATGGAGGATGTTCCTCGTCATGCTCATTTCAAGTTGGGCGATTATGTAGTGACGAGTGGCTACTCTGCTGTCTTCCCTCCAGGTGTGTTGGTAGGAAAGGTGCTGCACGTATTCAATTCCGCGGATGGTCTTTCGTATCGGGTACAGTTGAAACTCTCTACTGATTTTGCCAAGTTGCGTGACGTCTGTGTCATCGATGATGCGCCTATGCGTGAGCGTCTCGAACTGATGAGAGCGGCTCAGGATTCCATCAAGCCGGATTAAAATAGCCTGTATTCCTGATGCATGGAATGAGGCAAAATGGAAATGGTTATTCAAATATTTAAATTTCTAATTTTAACTAATGAGTATAGAACAAGTAAGACGATTTGTGCTGTTTGTAGTACTCTTGTTGGTACAAGGACTGGTGCTCAATCATATTCATCTCTTCGATTGTGCCACACCATTGATCTACATCATCCTGGTGCTGCATTTTCGCAGAAACCAGTCCAGATGGTCGGCTCTTCTCTGGAGTTTTTCCCTCGGACTCTGTGTTGATGTTTTTGCCAATACCCCAGGTGTGGCAGCTGCTTCTATGACGCTCATAGGACTGGTTCAGCCTTATCTCTTCGAACTTTTCATACCGAGAGACAGTGCTGACGATCTGGAACCAACCATCCGCAGCATTGGTGTTTCTTCCTTTTTCTGGTATGTTTTCATCATGATTCTGCTCTATTGCTTGGTATTCTTCACATTGGAGACCTTCAATTTCTTCAATTGGATCCAGTGGCTCAAGTGTATTGGGGGCAGTACCCTGCTCACTTACTTGCTGGTTATGGCATTGGAAAGTATTAAAAAATAGAAGGACTTCAGGGGTTCACTGTGCAAATCTTGAATCTCCTGAATTTCAGGACAATCAATAAGGATAGGAAATATGATAGATTATAATCTCGAAAAGCGTAGATTTGTGATAGGTGGTGTGGCCATAGTAATAGTGGTCACCTATCTGATTCGTCTCTTTACGCTCCAGATTATGAGCGACGACTATAAGAAAAATGCCGATAGTAATGCCTTCCTCAAGCAGATAGAATATCCTTCGAGAGGTGCCATCTACGACCGCAATGGTAAGCTGATGGTTTACAACCAGCCTTCCTATGACATCATGGTAGTGATGAACGAAGAGAAGAACCGTCTTGATACGATGGATTTCTGTAATGCTTTAGGTATTACCAAGGAATTTTTCATCAAGCGTATGGAAGATATCAAGGACAGAAGTAAGAATCCGGGATATTCCAGATATACGCAACAGCTCTTCATGACTCAGTTGAGCGATAAGGATTTTAGCGTGTTCCAGGAAAAGATGTTCCGTTTTCCTGGCTTCTATGTGCAGAAACGAAGCATCCGAGAATATACTTATCCTTATGCAGCCCATGTACTGGGTGATGTGGGAGAGGTTTCGGAAAGCGATATAGAGGATGATAGCTATTATCAGCCAGGTGACTACATCGGTAAACTCGGTCTGGAAAAGCATTATGAAAAAGAATTGCGCGGACAGAAGGGTGTGAAAATCATGCTTCGTGATGCCCGAGGTAGAATACAAGGCAGTTATCAGAACGGAAAGTTCGACCAGAAACCTATCGCAGGTAAGGATCTGACGCTCGGTATTGATGTAAAATTACAGGCATTGGGTGAACGACTCATGCAGGGTAAAATCGGTAGTATCGTAGCTATTGATCCGCGCACGGGAGAGGTGCTGGCTATGGTTTCTTCTCCTACTTACGACCCTCGTCGTCTGGTGGGCAAACAGCGTGGAAAGATGCACAAGTGGCTGTCTCACAATCCGTGGAAACCACTCCTCAACCGTAGTATCATGGGTCAGTATCCTCCGGGTTCTACCTTCAAGACTACGCAGGCGCTTACTTTCCTTTCTGAAGGAATTATCACGCCAGGTACGGCTTTCCCTTGCCATAGAGGTTTCTCTTACAGGGGGCTTCACGTAGGTTGTCACGGCCATCCATCGCCTATCGCTCTGGTGGATGCTATCAGTACTTCTTGTAACGGTTATTTCTGTTGGGGACTTTACTATATGATGGGTAATAAGCGTAAGTACCATTCCGTACAGACCGCTATGGACACCTGGCGCGACTATATGAAGAGTATGGGATTCGGATATAAGTTGGGCATTGACTTGCCTGGTGAAAAGCGAGGTCTTATTCCTAATGCTGCCTATTATGACAAGGCTTATAAAGGCTCATGGAACGGATTGACCATTATCAGTATCTCCATCGGACAGGGTGAGGTCAACCTGACCCCTCTGCAAATAGCCAACCTGGGTGCAACGATAGCCAACCGTGGTTATTACTACGTGCCTCATGTAGTACGTAAGGTAAAGGGCGAACCGCTCGATACACTTTATACCCGACGCCATCAGACGATGGCTACTCGAAGGGCTTATGATTACGTAGTGGCAGGTATGAGAAGTTCAGCTTTGAGAGGAACCTGTAAGATGCTTGCCCGATACGACTTTGAACCTTGTGGTAAGACGGGTACTGCGCAGAACCGTGGTCATGACCACTCTGTATTCATGGGCTTCGCACCAATGAACAATCCAAAGATTGCCATTGCCGTATATGTAGAGAATGGTGGATGGGGCGCTGATTATGGTGTGCCTATCGGCGGATTGATGATGGAACAATATTTGAAAGGTAAATTGTCGCCAGCTTCTGAAAGTCAGGCGACGGCAATGCAAAATAGAAGAATCGCTTATGGCTCAAGTAGCAGATAATAGACAACCAAGTGTGCTTCGTTCCATCGACTGGTGGACGATAGGTATTTATCTTGCACTGCTTTCATTCGGATGGATCAGTGTCTGTGGTGCCAGCTACACTTATGGTGATAATGATATTTTCAGTCTGGGTACTCGTTCGGGCATGCAGATTATCTGGATAGGTACTTCGATCGCATTAGGCTTTGTACTCCTGATGCTCGATGACAGGTTTTACGATACCTTCTCGTATGTGATTTATGCTGTCTTGATATTGTTGCTTTTTGCCACGATATTCAATCCGCATAGCATCAAGGGTTCGCATTCCTGGCTTGTGTTAGGTCCGCTCCGACTCCAGCCCGCTGAGTTTGGTAAGTTTGCCACGGCACTCGCCGTAGCTAAGTTTATGTCGAGTTATGGTTTTAATATCCACAACATTAAGCATTTCATGGCTGCTGTGGGTATTATCCTGCTCCCAATGGTGTGCATTGTAGGACAGAGAGAGACAGGTTCTGCACTGGTTTATTCAGCCTTCTTCCTCATGCTCTATCGCGAGGGAATGCCCGGAAGCATCCTCTTTACGGCTGTGGCCATGGTGGTCTATTTCGTAGTAGGCATCAAGTATGAGAATGTGATGATGTGGGACTCCTATACTTCCATCGGTAAGTTTGTGGTGCTTTTGCTGGTGCAGATATTTACGGCAGGTATGGTCAGTTCCTATACGGGTAATAAGAAACATTGTTATACGATTCTTGCATACACAGTCGGCATTACGCTCATCTTCCTGCTCTTCTCCACCTATGTGATTCCTTTCGACATCGTTTGGGTTCAACTCGGTTTGTGTGCAGCCATGATTGGCTATATCGTTTATCAGGCATTGGCAACCCGATTGCGCAGTTATTATTTCATAGCTGCCTTCGCCTTGGGTTCTATAGCTTTCTTCTACTCAGCCGATTATGTGCTCAACAATGTGATGGAACCTCACCAACGTGTACGTATCAATGTACTTTTAGGCTTGGATGAAGACTTGGCTGGTGCAGGTTACAATGTTCATCAGAGTGAGATTGCTATCGGATCTGGTGGCTTGCAAGGTAAGGGATTCCTGAACGGAACGCAGACCAAGCTGAAGTTCGTACCAGAGCAGGATACTGACTTTATCTTCTGTACGGTAGGAGAGGAGGAAGGATTCCTCGGCTCGGCCTGTGTGCTTCTGCTCTTCCTGGCATTGATATTGAGGTTGATTCATCTGGCAGAGCGACAACCCTTCAAGTTTGGGCGAGTCTATGGTTATTGTGTTCTGAGTGTGTTTCTCTTTCATCTGTTTATCAATGTGGGCATGGTGCTGGGTCTCACTCCTGTCATTGGTATTCCTTTGCCATTCTTCAGTTATGGCGGTAGTTCGCTTTGGGGTTTCACCATCCTGCTTTTCATTTTCCTAAGGATTGATGCAGGACGAAATCTGATAAGAAACTAAAAAATGTAGAGATTAAACTGGAAAGAAAGCAGAGATAAGCTTGGAAAGAAGCAGAGATTAAACTTGGTAAGAATGCGAAGTATTAGATAAAATCTGTGTAATCTGCGAAATCTTCGTGAAAAAATCGTAAAAGAGAAATCCCCCTTGAAGTTCCTCTGTGATATTGAGAACTTTCAAGGGGGATTTCTCTTTAATGTTTCACGACTTTTAATCCAATATCACTGATGCCTGGCAGAATCTCTCGTTTCATGTCATGGCGGATGGTGACGTGGATAGAGTCGTTTTTGTTCAACTGATAAACGTTGATGGGGAAGTTATATTGATAATAACTGATTCCTTGTCCTGTAGTAGCTCCGTTTTTGTCGATGAGCTTGCATTGGATAGTATCTATCTTCACCGTTTTTTCTTTCCTGTTGTGGCTGTCGGGGTAGATGCTCTGTTCTACGATGAGGGTCAGTCCCATAAAAGGATAAGCACCTGTGATGCGAAGTCCTAAATGTTCCTGATAGTACCCCGATGCTGCCAATGGTGGAATATCAAACGACAAGGTGTCGTTTTTTTCCCATCCGGCAATAGGAGTATGAGAATACGAATCGTAAACCATTGAATCCTTGCAGGATGAGAAAAAGTTTAAAGCAGTGAATGTACCTATTATTAATAAGGTATAGAATAGTTTCTTCATTATCTTATATTACCTTTCTTACCTTTTTTATATTATCATTCCTTACTTTATGTTATTCTTGATGGCCACTTTGGTTGTTGTTTCTGTCTCTCTGAGGTCTTTCTCCCTGCTGGCGATTGTCTCTCTGAGGTCTTTCTCCCTGCTGGCGATTATTTCTCTGAGGTCTCTCTCCCTGCAGGCGATTATTTCTCTGAGGTCTCTCTCCCTGCTGGCGATTATTTCTCTGAGGTCTCTGACCGCGGTTTCGATTATCATTGCGTCGATTCTCTCTATTTCCGTCACGTTCCTCAGGTGCAGATGCTGTATTTGGAATATCGGCATTTTGCTGCTGTGGCGCATTTTGCTGCTGAGCATTTTCGCCATTAACGGCTTTGTTGCGATTCTTATTATTCTTTTTCTTTCGCTTTGCCTTGTCAAAACGGCTTAGGTCTGCTTCTGCAAGCAAGTCTGCAGATTTTGGTTTCTCTTTCACCTTACCGTCTTCCAATAAACTCAAAGGCTTTTCGCCCTGACGGTTCATTGCTATGATTTCTTGAGCTCGCTCTGCTGTAATCGTTTCGAGGTTGGAAGCCATATTCTTATCTGAAGAATAGGTGATAAGACCTGCAAGAATATCTGTCTTAAACTGGTAGAAATCTCCGTCAGCTGTTTGCAGAACAATATCCTTGGCAGGAATTTTCTTGCCTGCTTCCACATAGTTATCTACCTCATAGTTGAGACAGCATTTGAGTTTTGCACACATACCAGCCAATTTCTGAGGGTTGAGAGAAATGTCCTGGAAGCGGGCTGCGTTTGTACTTACACTCACAAAGTTTTTCATCCAAGTGGCACAACAGAGTTCTCGTCCGCAAGGTCCTGTACCACCGATGCGTCCTGCTTCCTGTCTTGCTCCGATTTGTTTCATTTCGATGCGCACATGGAAAGTATCTGCCAAAACCTTGATGAGTTGTCGGAAATCGACACGCTCGTCGGCAATATAATAGAAGATAGCTTTGTTGCCGTCTCCCTGATATTCCACATCGCCAATCTTCATCTTCAGTCCAAGATCTTTCGCAATCTGTCGGCTCTGAATCATGGTGCCGTGCTCACGGCTCTTGGCTTCCTTGCACTTCTCGATATCTACAGGTTTGGCAATTCGATAGATGCGCTTGATGTCATCTGCAGATTTGAGATTGGCTTTCTTGATTTGCAATTTCACCAATCTTCCTGTAAGAGTAACCACACCAATGTCATGGCCAGGACTTGCCTCCACCGCCACGACATCCCCTTTTTTCAGGTCGAGGTTGTTGACGTTGTGATAATATGCCTTTCGGGTGTTCTTAAACTGCACTTCCACAAGGTCTGTGCTTTCGGCATTGCCAGGCACATCGGCAAGCCAGTCGTATGTGTTCAGTTGTCGGTCTTGGCGTCCTACTGCCTTGCAGCAGAGACCTCGGTCGCAACCATTCCACATTCTGAATTTCATATCCTTGTAATCCACAATAATCTGATTTTAATAGTGTATATTTTATGATGTATATGTTGTATTGTACAAATTCTCTATGTACAATGAATATTTCTTATCTGATAATCGTCTTTACTGACTCTTGATTCCGCATTCTTCAACCGTTATTTTCTGATGAGCAATACGATGATTTTGAGAGCCAGATCGAAAAAGACTATTTTGGCATTGGCATTTTGCCCAATATCCCTTTTGCATTCATCGAAGAGGTTGAATATATCGATGATATTAGCCTCGTTGATGAAACGGGCGAAATTCTTGGCGAAATTCTCTTCCTCTTGCGTCATGTAAATCAGTTCTTCCTGCCGGAAATTGTACATGAAACTTTCTCTGAGCATGTGCGTGAAATAATCAAGCATACGTTTCTGTTTTTCTCGTCCGAAAGTAGCTACTACTTCGCTCCATTTCTTGAGGTCGTGGATATTGCGCATGTAGGCAAGTCGCATGAGCATGATAAACATGTCCAGATGCTGCCTGTTCTCATTGCCGGCATTGAGTTCTTCGATAGCCGCATTCCAGTTGCCATGTGCGATGCGTGCGATGCGATGGGCATTCTCTTGCTCTAATCCTCTTCTGCTGATGAGTGCTTCTTCCATCTCTTCATCAGAAATCTTCTTGAAATCGATTCTTTGAGTACGGCTTCTGATGGTTTCGAGGAGCAATTCCGGTTCTTCACTCACCATGATGAAGTAGGTCTTGGCAGGCGGTTCTTCCAGAAGTTTCAATATCTTGTTGGCACTCGTAATATTCATGCGCTCAGGAAGCCAGATGAGGCTTACCTTATTGCCTCCGAGTACCGACTTGAAATTGAGCTTGCGGGAGATTTCGTCAGTCTCTTCTACGGTAATGATAGCCTGCTTGTTGAAGTCAGCATCATTTTTCCCCATTTTCCTCATCCATTGGTCGATCTGGAAGTAAGGACCTTCGGCAAGCAATTCTCGCCATTGGGTAATGAAGTCGTCGCTGATAGGCTTGTGTTCACTTCCCATATCAGATGTTTTGATGGTAGGGAAGGTGAAATGGAGGTCTGGATGTTCCCATTTCTTGAGCATGGCACTGGTACGGCGTTCAGCGTCTGTAGGAGTAGAAGCATTCTCTTCCATTTTTTCTCCCATCAGATAGCTGGCGAAAGCCAAAGCTACAGCCATCTTGCCGCAGCCTTTAGGACCGCAGAACATGATGGCATGAGGAATACGTTCTTCCTCTGCCATCTGCATCAGTCGTGCCCATACTTCTTTCTGACCTATTACTTCGCTAAACTTCATATTATAGTATTTTTTGTAGGAGTAAACTCCGTTTTCTTATTTTATATCTTTTCTATTTAAAACGTTTAAACCGACTTCTTTTTTTACCAATTCCTTTTATATAAAGGATTTTATTATTTAGTTCATGTTTCTAAAACGTCTTTAGCGTTTTTTGAAATCTCTCGCTTAAAACAGAGTCTTTGCGATTTGTTTAACACTATCCACAGCGGAGACGGTGAAGAAATGAACATTGTTGTAACCGTGCTCGAAGAGGTCTTTCACTTGAGCAGTTGTCCATTCAATACCAAGTTCTTTTGCGTCTTCATCAGTCTTACACTTCAATACTTCCTGTGCCAGTTCCTCTGGAATGTCGCAATGGAAAGTCTTAGGTACAACGGTAAGTTGTGACAGTTTTGCGAAAGGTTTGATGGCAGGAATGATAGGTATGGTGATACCCATTTTTCTTGCCTTTTCCACGAAATCATAGAATTTCTGATTGTCGTAGAAGAGTTGGGTTACAGCATAGGCTGCGCCCAATTGTTGTTTCTCCAGAAGGTGCTGCATGTCCATCTCCAGGTTTGGAGCTTCCTCATGCTTCTCCGGATAGCAAGCTACGCCACAGCAGAATTTTTCTCCCGGGTGTTTGATAGGAGTTCCATCCATGAAGAAGCCATCATTGAATTGGTTGACTTGCTTCAAGAGGTCTGTAGCATGCATGTGACCATTTGCGGTCGGTGTAAACTGGCGGTCATCCTTCGCCTTGTCTCCACGCAGTACGAGGAGATTTGAAATGCCTAAGAACTGGAGGTCGAGCAGTTCATACTCGATATCTTCCTTGCTGGCTCCACTACAAATGACATGAGGAATAACCGGAATGTCGTATTTGTTTTGGATGGCACCTGCAATCGCAACAGTACCTGGGCGGCGACGCACACGCTGGCGGGTAAGCAAGCCGTTGTCCAACTCCTTATAGACGAACTCGCTGTGGTGCGTGGTGATATTTATAAATCGAGGGTTAAATTCCTTCAGGGCATCGATGGTGCGGAAGAGTGCTGCCGTACCATTTCCCTTCAATGGAGGAAGAACCTCAAATGAAAAACCTTTCTCTTGGGCCCCGTTATTCAGAAATTCTGTTATGTTCATCTTCTTTATTTCTTTTTGTAATGTAGGGTGTAATTTGAATGTTGAATAGACTCTGAGGACCTTACTTTTGCGGATGACAAAGCGTATAGCCCTATTTGTTTGCAAAAATACAAAAAAATAGGCTGAAAGACGAAAAAATAAGGAGCAAAACGAAAAAATAAAGAGTAAAAATGAAAAAATATGGGGAAAAACGAAAGATGAACGTAATATTTTATAAGAATCGTGTAATATTTGTGGAAAAATAGCGTAATTAAGTATAGTTTTACAAACTATTCTAAAACAGATACGATTTAAACCTAAAACTATGGAACAGAATCAAAATGGCTCTAAAGCCTATCTTATCTCAATTGTGATGGTCGCTGTATTGGGTGGCTTGCTCTTCGGTTATGATACCGCTGTAATTTCGGGTGCCGAAAAAGGTTTGCAAGCTTTCTTCAAGGGCGCAAGTGATTTCGAATACACGGATTTCATGCACGGATTTACATCCTCAAGTGCATTGATTGGTTGTATCATCGGTAGTGCTCTTTCTGGTCTCTTCGCCAGTAATTTAGGACAATACCATTCGTGGCGCTGCTGTTGCCATCGCAGTTGCCTTCCAGTGGATTTTCAACTTTATTGTCAGCTCAACCTTCGTTCCGCTGTTTAATATGCATTTGGTAGAAGGAGATGATTTCGGTCATTGGTTTACCTATGGTCTTTATGGAGCCATCTGTATTTGTGCAGCCCTTTTCGTATGGAAACTTGTACCGGAGACCAAGGGAAAGAGTCTGGAGGATATGAGTAAACTCTGGAGAAAGGAATAATGCTATAAAGGAAACAATACTTTAGAGGAAACAATGCATTAAAGTAAAGTGTTTTAATGTAAAGATGGCTTTAAAACATTTATGATCAGTAAAAAGACGAGGCGCAAGCATCTTCACGATGGTTGCGCCTCTTTACGTTTTTATATTTTATATAAGAGAGTATTAACTATGCATATATTTGATAGTTTAATTCTTTTCTTGATAATATTTTTATTGTTTTGATGTCACTTTATTGCGACAAGCAAAACTTACAATTGGCTGTGAATTTATAGAATTCTTAATGTAGTTGGTCTGTGCGCCATCTACAAAGATGTAGGAGAGAAAGAATGGGATATAGATTTTTCTAGTTGACCAAACACAACTGCCTGCATAGTATGGGTGGGTAGAGAAAATCAATACAACCTTATGTTCTTTAGCATCTGAACCGTATGTAAGATTGAGGTTGATAGGACTTGGACAAGCATAAAAATATGCTTGGTTTGTCGGACTGTTTGGTAAAACCATGTACTTTCCTGCCACGGTCTTGTCTTCTACCTTGCTGATGGCTTCCTTCAATTCAGGATTAGAGATGTGCTCGGCAAGTTTCTTGATAGGGAAGTTGCTGATGGTAAATGTACTATCATTACGCATACTGAAATAGCATTCTGTATCTACAGAATCTACCTGGTTCTTAACGTTAGCATCATTCTTGTGATCGAATAAGAGTACCAGATTAGAATAAGAACCAGCCATTTTCGTTTGGTAAGCATCTTGCTGCTCCTTTGTAAGATAGCTATAGCCGTTGTCATCACCTGTATTACATGAAGTGAAAGTTAGTGCTGTGAACAATACAGCAACTAAAGATAGCAATGTAATTTTTTTCATTTTCTTATGTTTAATTGTTATTATACTATTTTCCTACCTTTTTGATAAAGAATTTGGTTGGGAATATATGATTCTTTTTTATTCTTTCCATTGTTATAAACCCAAAATAACAAGAATCTTGCATTAGATAGTGGTTAATTAATGTTAATAATATTTTTCTGTCTATTTTCTTGCTTAATTAGAAAACATTATGTACCTTTGCATGTGTAATAATATGGTAGTGTAAACCTAAGCTTATAGATATAAGAATTGAGTAAACATGGATTATAGCGCAACACAAAAATATTGGTTGTATCTTCGCCCCAATTGCCGGAGAGAATTGAAGGTGAGAGATTATTTCGACAGCAGAGGGACAGAGTGTTTTGTGCCTATGCATAAAGTTGTGAGGGTAATTCATGGAAAAGAGATACTCATGGATGTTCCTGTCATGGGAAATATGGTCTTTGTCAAGACTTCTTACGAAAATATGTTGGAAGCAAAGTCTGCACTCGAAGCTTTGGGAATACCAGTCATGCTTCGCATGGATTCCGTTCATCATACTCGTCCCATTATCATTCCAGACAAGCAGATGGAAGATTTTATCAGGGTTTGCAATGATCAGTTCAGCCGTTTTGTAGATGGACGTTATTCTGAGAATCTTGAAAAGAACGATTATGTAGAGATTATTTCCGGACGATTTGCCGGGGTACGTGGTTATTATGCCAGACCCTTCAAGGACAAGTGTGTGGTATGTGTGGTAGAAGGACTTGCTGTCTGCACAACGTATATTCCTGCTTATGCATTGAAAATCATAGAAAAAGGAAAATAAAAGTAGTTGGGGACTTGTGGTTTTTCGGTAAATGATATTTTTAATAATTAGGTAAACTAAAATAATCAGTATGAAAAAGTTAAATAAGTTTGTGTTGAAATCTCTTGTATTGCTCTTTGCATTCTCTATTGCTGTGAGTTGTGGAGAGAGCAAGTCAAACCAGAAAGTCTTGTTTGATAAGATTGTTTCTAAAGCAGGCAAGACGGTTTCTGAAATAGACAAGACTGCTTCTGAGATAGACAAGGCGGTTTCTGAAATAAATCAGGTGGTTTCTGAAGCAAACCAGTCTTCCTCGAAAACAAGTGGAACTTCTGTAGCAGAAGGTAATTTTGATGGTTTGGAAATTCCTGTTTATACGAAGGGCACCTTGTCGGAAACCATCAGAAAGCGTTATTCTTATACCGTTTCTTACAATCGTGAGATGAAAAATCCTAATTGGGTAGCTTGGACAATCTCTGCAGAGCATGCTTCTGGTAAAGTACAGCGTATGGCTTTTCAGGATGATGAAGATATGCCTGATCCAAAGGGCTATCTGTCTGATTATTATAATAGCGGGTATGATAGAGGTCACATGTGTCCTGCTGCTGATAATAAATGGAGTGAGAAAGCTATGGAAGATTGTTTCTTGATTACCAATATGTGTCCGCAGGATAATGGGTTGAATCGTGGTATGTGGAATAGTATTGAGCAGCAATGCCGTTCGTGGGCTGTAAAATACGGAAAGGTCTATGTGGTATGTGGTCCTATTTATCTGAACCAGCAGCATCGCAAAATAGGAAAGAATAAAGTCGTGGTTCCTGAGGCTTTCTTTAAGGTAGTCCTACGTATGGGGGATTATCCTCAAGCTATTGGCTTTATCTGTAGAAACCAGTCTCAGAAAGGAAGGAAAAAGACAGACTTTGTCAATTCTATCGATGAAGTAGAGCGAATTACTGGCTACGATTTCTTCTCAAAATTGCCTGATAATATTGAGAACAAGGTAGAAGCCAAAGCGGATATAAATGAATGGTAATAAGTCTGTATCAGAAAAATAGAATGATGATAAAACAAAAAAGACTTCCAAAATATTGGAAGTCTTTTTTAGGATTGTGACTCGCATGGGGCTCGAACCCATGACCCCAACATTAAAAGTGTTGTGCTCTACCAGCTGAGCTAGCGAGTCAATCTCCAACTTTATGTTTCAAAAGCGAGTGCAAAGGTATAGCTTTTTTTTGAATCCACCAAATAAAAAGCAGATTTTTTGTAAAAAACTCGCATTTTTCTCGTTTTTCTTTACTTTTTATTCCTCAGAAGGCACTTTGGAAGGCGTTTTCAGTTCATTGGCGGCTTCTTCCGGAGTTTGGTAGTTTTCATAATGAGGCTTCTCTCTGGTCACATATCTCTGCCAATAGGCGATGAGAAGTGTGGTAAGAGGAAGGGCTACAATCAAGCCAATGAATCCTAATAAAGCACCCCATACAGAAAGACTCAAGAGCAAAATGGCAGGATTCAGTCCCATAGCCTTACCCATAATCTTAGGTGTCACCACCATGTCGGTTATAATCTGTACTACACAGAATACCAGGAAGGCTAATCCGAATACCAACCAGAAGTTCTGGCCCGTATCTGCCGCCTTGAGCATGGCAAGGAAGGCGGTAGGGATGAGTGCAAAGGTATGGAGGTATGGTACTAAGTCCATGATTCCAATCAGGATGCCCAAACCTATAGCCATTGGAAAACCGATAATCGTAAATCCGATACAGAACATGATGCCCATGCATAATGCCACCATTCCCTGACCACGAATATAGTTATTCATTTCGCGTTCTACATCCTTCATCAGTTCTTGCCAGAAAGGACGGCTCTTTTTAGGGAAGATTCGTATCCAATTGGCGGTAAGGGTCTCATAATCGAGCAGGATAAAGAACATATATAATAATGTAATCATCGAAGCGATGATGCTCAGAATGATATTTGCTGTTTGTCCTACTACGGAGAAAACCTTAGGCATGGCACTCTTGATGGCATCGGAAAAATCCTTGCTCTTCATGAATTTCTCTATTTGCCCCTGATTCTCCTGTATCCAGTCCTTGATGAGCGCTGTGAGGTTGTTGGTATGGGTGGTCTGGTGCAGCCACTTAGTCAGCACATCGCCCAGTTTGTCAAACTGGTCAATCATAGGAGGGATAATCATCCAGATAACTCCACCGATGATACCAATGGCAAGCAGCATGGCTATGATGATAGACAAAGCTCTCACCTTAACGTGCAACTTGTTTTCTATGAACTTGACTACAGGATAAAGTAAGTAAGCGAAAAACCAAGCGATGAAGAATGGTAAGAGTACGCTACTTAAATAGTTGGTAACAAAGAGCACAGCTCCTATAATGAGCACAATGCCTGTCCAACGGATAAATTTGTCAAATGTGATTTCCTTTGCCATAAGTATTATATAATAATGTAGAGTTAGGCATGATTCCTTGGAGAATTTTAATCATCTCCTTTCAATGCTTTCTGGTAACATTCTCGACACAAAGGCTCATATTCGTCTTTTTCGCCGAGCAGAACTCTTCGCTCATTGTTCACCAGACGATGGCTTACGTAAGCCAAGGCGCCACACTTCACGCAGATGGCATGCACTTTGGTAACCTCGTCTGCGATGGCACACAAGGCAGGAATCGGGCCGAAAGGAACTCCCTTGAAGTCCATATCCAATCCAGCAACGATGACTCTGATGCCACGGTTAGCCAGTTCGTTGCAAACTTCAACGAGGCCATTGTCAAAAAACTGGGCTTCATCAATACCGACCACATCGATGTCTGAAGCCAATAAGAGCAAAGACCCAGAGGATTCAATTGGAGTTGACCGGATAGAGTTCTGGTCATGGCTCACAACTTCTTCATCTGAATAGCGCGTATCGATGGAAGGTTTGAAGATTTCCACCTTCTGCTTGGCGAACTTTGCTCGCTTCATTCTTCGGATTAATTCTTCTGTTTTTCCAGAGAACATAGATCCGCACACCACTTCAATTCTGCCGGGACGGTGTGTCTCCCCAAGTAGATTTTCTGTCATTTCGTGGCAAAATTAGCAATAAGGTTTTAAAAAATGCAAAGAAAATCGTTTTTTTTTTGCTTAGAAAGATTATTTAACTACATTTGTACCCCGTATGGGCATATTATATATCGTACCGACTCCTGTTGGCAATATGGAGGACATGACAATGCGAGCTATCAGAGTCTTGAAAGAAGCTGATTTGATTCTCGCCGAGGACACTCGAACATCGAGCGTCCTACTGAAGCATTTCGACATCAAAAACAGATTGATGGCGCATCATAAGTTTAATGAACATGGCACTTCGGCTTCTGTTGTAGAACGCTTGAAGGCGGGTGAAACCATAGCTCTCATCTCGGATGCTGGTACTCCAGGAATCAGCGATCCCGGCTTTTATTTGGCACGTGAGGCTGCTAAAGCGGGGATAACCGTTCAGACTTTGCCTGGTCCTACAGCCTGCATTCCTGCCATTGTCTCATCTGGTTTACCTTGTGACAGATTCTGTTTCGAGGGCTTTATTCCCCAAAAGAAGGGGAGACAGACTTATCTGGAGTCTTTGCAAAATGAAACTCGCACGATGATTTTCTATGAATCGCCTTATCGTGTGGTGAAGACCTTGCAGCAGTTTGCTGAGGTATTTGGTGAAGACAGACAGGTAAGTTGCTGCCGTGAAATCTCAAAGATACACGAAGAAAGTGTCAGAGGTACTTTGGCAGAAGTGATTGCTCATTTTGAGGAAGTGGAGCCAAGAGGCGAGTTCGTAATTGTGCTTGCCGGTAAGGATCCTAAGCAACTTAAGGAAGAAATGAAAGAAAAGCGACGTGAAGAACGTAAAATGAATAAGTATCAAAATTAAAAGGAGAAAGATTATGAAAAAATTATTTTTTATCGTCTGCTGCGCGGCCTTGTTAGTAACTGGTTGTAAGGATGGAAAAAACAGTCCGGAATCGGCTAATGTGCATCTTGCAGATTCGCTCAATGAGGTAATTGCTCAAAGAGATAGTGAGATTAATGACATGATGGGTACCTTCAATGAGGTTCAGGAAGGTCTTCGCCAGATTAGCGAGGCTGAGGGACGTGTTGCTTTGGCTAAGAGCGGAGAGGGTACAAGCAGTAAGCAGAAGATGAAAGAAGATATACAGTTCATCGCTGCTCAAATGAAAAAGAACAAAGAGCTGATTGCAAAACTTCAGAAGAAATTGGAAGGCAGTTCTTTGAACGCTACTCAGTTGAAGAAGACTATCGAGGGTCTTCAGGCTCAGTTGGTAGAGAAGGAGAAGCAGCTCCAGACTCTCCGTGAGGAATTGGACAAGAAGGATATTCATATCATGGAACTCGATGAGTCTGTCAATAATTTGAATACCAATGTCAGCAACTTGAAGAATGAAAGTCAGAAGAAGACTGAGACTATCAATGCACAGGACAAGCAGCTGAATACAGCTTGGTATGTATTTGGTACAAAGAAGGAATTGAAGGGTCAGCGTATCTTAGAGAACGGCAAGGTGATGAATGGTAATTTCAATAAGAATTACTTCACCAAGATTGATATCCGTAATACTACAGAAATCAAGCTCTACTCTAAGTCTGCTAAATTGATGACAGCTCATCCATCAAGCAGTTATACACTGGTACGTGATGCCAATAAGCAGTACACATTGCGCATTACTAATCCACATATTTTCTGGAGCACCAGCAAGTATCTGGTTGTGCTTGTTAAATAAGGATTATACAGAAAATGAAGGAGTTTTGATTCCTTCGTGTTATTCATAAAATCTCGGCATAAATGTGGGAAGCGTTATTGTTTTCCATATTTATGCCGAATTCTTTTATTCTTTCGAGTTCTTTTTATCGAAATTCTTTCAGACGAATCTCTTCAGTTGAATTCTTCTTGTCCAGCTTCTTGTACCGACTCTTTATCTTTTTCTTCCGAAAAAATCCTGCATGAGCAATCTGCATTCTTCTTCCAATACACCTGAAGTGACTGTCGTTTTGGGATGCAGAGCGTTGGGAGCAAATTTGGAGTAACCTCTTTTCTCATCAGCTGCGCCATAGACGACTCTGGATATTTGAGCCCATCCGATAGCTCCTGCGCACATCACGCAAGGTTCTACCGTAACGTAGAGCGTACAGTCTTTCAGATATTTACCGCCAAGCATATTGGCTCCTGATGTAATAGCTTGCATTTCTGCATGTGCTGTTACATCGCAAAGCATTTCTGTCAGATTATGGGCACGGGATATGATTCTGTCTCTGCATACGATGATGGCTCCTACCGGAATCTCATCCTCCTCGAAGGCTTTTTGTGCTTCGAGTATTGCTTTCTTCATGTATTCCTCGTCTTTTTTCTTTTGTTCTTCCATATTATCTTTTTGTGATTTCCTGTCTGTTTTTATCTGATTTCTTACAGGCTTTCTTTTTTAAAACAAAGATTTCCCTGCTGTTTTGGGTGCAAAATTAATGGAAAAGCGAGATAAAACAAAATAATATAAAACCTTTTTTGAAAGAAACCGTTTTGTTCTTAAAAAAAAGCAATAAAAAGTTTGACGTTAAAAGGAAAAGTGTTATTTTTGCAAATAAATTATGCTTCATGACTCATGCAGCATATAAAAGAATGAAATGACGAATTGGTATAGATATGGCAGAACATAATGAATTGGGTAAGTGGGGTGAAGATGAAGCTGCCCGTTTCCTGCAACGGAAGGGATTTACTATTCTTGAGCGGGATTGGAGAGTAGGGAAGCGAGACTTGGATATCATCGCCTTGAAAGAAGATGGCAAATTACTCGTCTTTGTAGAAGTAAAAACCCGCCGGAATGATGTATATCTGCAACCAGAGGAAGCCGTCAATAATACCAAAATGCGTAATATTGCTATTGCTGCTAATGCATACGTAAAACAGAATATGATTGATTGCGAGATTCGCTTTGATATTATTTCTGTTATCGGTATGCGTCCTCATGTTGAGAGTATTGACTGGATAGAGGAGGCTTTCAACCCCTTACTACTATAAGTAATATGGGTTATACTATTTTGTCTCTCTTGAAAGCTAAATGCCACTATTATTAATATAAGGTGAAATGAAAACAAAAATTATAAGATTAGAAGAGATTGACTCTACCAATCGATATCTCAAAAATTATCGTGAGGAGGGTGATGAAGAAATGATTGTCGCTATTGCTGACTATCAGGCGGCTGGTAAAGGACAGGGTACGCATACCTGGGAAAGTGAAAAAGGGAAAAACCTGCTTTTCAGTATCAAGGTGTATCCTCATTGGATTCCTGTGCGTCGCCAGTTTGTCTTGTCTATGGCTGGTGCTCTTGCGGTCAAGGATGCATTGGATTCTTATGTGGAGAACATCACATTGAAATGGCCTAATGATGTCTATTGGAACGATCAGAAAATCAGTGGTACGCTGATAGAAAATACAATCGACTCCAAGGGCATCAAGAGTTGTGTTTTTGGCATAGGATTAAATGTCAATCAGCTTGTCTTTCATAGTGATGCTCCTAATCCGGTTTCCTTAGCTCAGATTCTTGGACATGAGGTGGATCGTGATGAAGTCTTGAAGAAAATCCTTGATGGATTCGAAAAGTATTATGAATTGCTGCGCCGTGCAGACTATATGGACGTGTCGGGAATCTATCATTTGTCTCTGTATCGCAGAAAAGGCTTCCATCCTTATCGGGATGCAGATGGTGAATTTGAAGGCGCCTTGGTTGAAGTTGAGGATGATGGCCATTTGATTTTGCATGATAGACAGGGAAGAATCCGTTCGTATGCTTTTGGCGAAATCAGTATTGTCAGGGAATAAAGCAACTCTAAGAATAGTAGGAAAAAACGTAAATTATTAATTTTAATTCATATAAAACATGGCTAAGTTTAAAAGAATCCTTTTGAAATTGAGCGGTGAAAGCTTGATGGGTAAACAGAGTTTCGGCATTGATCCGGAGCGTCTTGGTGATTATGCAAAACAAATCAAGGAAGTACATGAAATGGGAGTTCAGATAGGTATCGTCATTGGTGGTGGTAATATCTTCCGTGGATTGAGTGGAAGCCAAAAGGGTTTCGACCGTGTCAAAGGTGACCAGATGGGTATGTGTGCTACGGTCATCAACTCTCTTGCCTTGAGTAGTGCGCTTGGAGCTTTGGGCGTAAAGAACAAAGTGCTTACGGCTATCCGTATGGAACCAATCGGTGAGTTCTATACCAAGTGGAAAGCTATTGAGGCTATGGAGGAGGGTTATATTTGTATCTTCTCTGCTGGTACTGGTAGCCCTTACTTTACTACTGATACCGGTTCTTCTCTGCGTGGTATTGAAATAGAGGCAGACGTGATGCTGAAAGGTACACGTGTGGATGGTATATATACTGCAGATCCAGAGAAGGATCCTACTGCTACTAAGTTCTCTGATATTACTTACGATGAGATTTATACGAAGGGATTGAAGGTAATGGACCTTACTGCAACAACGATGTGCAAGGAGAATAATCTCCCTATCTATGTATTCAATATGGATGTCGTAGGTAACTTGAAAAAGGTAATGGATGGTGAGGAGATTGGTACCTTAGTACACAATTAATTCCTTTATTCCATTCTTTTCCTTGTATGAAAATAGCCTATAGTTTCACGTATAAGTAAACTATAGGCTATTGTTTTATTTCTTCTTTAAATACAGTATCACAGAAAGAATCACATAGGCAAGTATGATAATCCACCAGGCCTGAAGAAATCCGATAGCGCCCTCTGTGAATACAGAGCCGGCAAGAATGATAACGGTCAGACCTATAAAGAAATACTTGACTTCGTTACCTTTGAATGACCATTGCTTGAATTTCAGAGCAAAGAGTGGCAATTCACATACAAGCAAGAAACTGGTGATGAGAATCATTGCCAAGATGATAGCCACAGACCAACTGTTGTTGGTAAGCCATGAAGGACTACTGACTATCAGCGATCCCCAAAACAGCGCATTGGCAGGAGTCGGAACACCAATGAATGATGTCGTCTGTCGCTCATCGAGATTGAACTTTGCCAATCTTAGGGCAGAGAAGGCTGCGATGATGAATGCAGTATAAGGTAACCATGAACGTAATGGTTCTAAGATTGCCGGATACTCCATCACGAAAAGTTGTGAAAAAACGATGGTTGAAGGAGCAACTCCAAATGTTACATCATCAGCAAGAGAGTCAAGCTCTTTTCCTATAGGTGATGAAACATGAAGTAATCTGGCGCTCATGCCATCAAAAAAGTCAAATACTGCACCTATGATAATCCAGAGAAGTGCCATCTTGGGTGCTCCTCCGAAAGCATACGATGTTGCGATGCAACCAGATACGAGGTTACAACAGGTAATCGTGTTAGGAATATGTTTCTTTATATTCATTTTTATATATGATGATCAGTAGTTGAATGGCTCAACTTGCCCGAAAACTATTTCAATTTGGCGATGATGGTCTGGTCGCCTGTCGTAGATTGCCCCATCTTGACGCAAATCTCGGTACCTACAGGCAGATAGACATCAACTCTGGAACCCAACTTGATGAATCCCAGATGCTCATCAATATAGCATTCTTCACCTTCCTTGGCATAAGTAACGATACGGCGTGCCACGGCACCAGCAATCTGACGGCATAATATATCCACGCCATCAGGAGTAGTAATCATGACATCGGAGTGCTCGTTTTCTTCGCTCGCCTTAGGAAGCCACGCTTTGTGGTAATTGCCATCTACGTGTTTCACGAATTTCACCTTGCCGTCAACAGGGAACCAGTTGGCATGCACATTCCATAAGCTCATGAAGATGGAAACCATCATGCGCTTATCATTGAAGTAAGGTGCGTGGTCAACTTCTTCAATGACTACAATCTTGCCATCGGCAGGAGCCACGACTAATTTTTCGGTGTCTTCTACGTTCAGGTAACGTATAGGGCAACGATAGAAGTTAAGCACGATACAATACACAACACCCATGACTACAGAGAAAGACCAAAATGGTATTTTGTTGTCAAAGGCATTCCACAATATCACCGCAATTGCTATGATAGCAATGATACCGTAAATCAGCTGGTCGGTACCTTCACGGTGCAATCTTATCTTTTTCAGTTTCTTTATTTTCTGTCCCATTATGGAGATATTAAGTTTTTATCAGTGCAAAGGTACATTATTTTTGTCATTTTCGCAAATTTTTCCGCAATTTCTTTTGGTTATGTCAACTTTTAGCAGTAACTTTGAACTCAAAATTCGCTTTTTAGTATAAAAAATGGAAGATTTCATACATTTACATGTCCATACACAGTATTCCATCCTTGATGGTCAGTCCAAGATTCCCCATCTTGTTGACAAGGCTGTCAAGGACGGCATGAAGGGTATGGCCGTTACCGATCATGGTGTCATGTTTGGCATCAAGGAACTGACCGATTATTGCGGAAAAGTCAATAAGGGTAGAAAAAAAGAAGGTCTGGAACCTTTTAAGCCTATTATTGGTTGTGAGATGTATGTAGCCCATCGAAGAAAAGAGGATCGTGATAAAAACAGGGGTGATATGAGTGGTTATCACCTCATCGTTTTGGCGAAGAATTACAATGGTTACAAAAACCTCATCAAATTGGTCAGCAATTCATGGGTGGACGGATATTATATGCGCCCACGTACGGATCGTGCCGATTTGGAGAAATATCATGAGGATCTGATTGTCTGTTCGGCTTGTATTGCTGGCGAGGTTCCTAAGAAGATTCTGGATGGTGATATCGAAGGTGCACGCGAGGCTTGTGAATGGTATCATAATCTTTTCGGTGATGATTACTATTTGGAATTGCAGCGCCACAAAGTGCCTGATGATCCACGTATCCTTGCCAATCGTGAGGCCTACGACTTGCAGCAGCGTGCCAATAAGGTGCTCATAGAATTTGCCAAGGAATATGGCATTAAACTGATCTGTACCAACGACTGTCACTTTGAGGATAAGGAAACAGCTGAGGCTCACGACCATTTGCTCTGTCTTGCTACAGGTAAGGATCTGGATGATCCGAATCGTATGCGATATTCTAAGCAGGAATGGTTTAAGACTCGGGAGGAGATGAATGAAGTGTTCTCTGATATTCCTGAAGCCTTGTCCAATACGCTCGATATATATAATAAGGTGGAAATCTATAGTATCGACCATGGACCTATCATGCCGTTCTTCCCGATTCCGGAGACTTTCGGTACCGAGGAACAGTTGCGTGAGAAGGTGTCAGAAGAAGACCTTTACAAGGAATTTACTTCTGATGAGAATGGGGAGAACCAGTTGCCGCCTGAAGAAGGACAGAAAGTGATAGACCGCTTGGGCGGTTACGACAAAATATACCGTATTAAGTTTGAGGCGGAATATCTGAAGCACCTTGCTTACGAGGGTGCCAAGAAATTATATGGTGATCCTTTGCCGGAAAATGTCGATGAGCATGTCAACTTTGAGTTGCATGTCATGAAGACGATGGGTTTCCCTGGTTACTTCTTGATTGTGTCCGACTTTATTCGTGCAGCACGTGAAGAATTGGGGGTTGTTGTAGGTCCGGGTCGTGGTTCTGCCGCAGGTTCTGTGGTAGCTTACTGTTTGGGTATTACCAAGATAGACCCATTGAAATATGACTTGCTGTTTGAGCGTTTCTTGAATCCAGACCGTGTCAATCTTCCTGATATTGATACCGACTTTGATGATGATGGTCGTGGAAAAGTGCTCCGATGGGTGATGGATAAGTATGGGCATGAGAATTGTGCGCATATTATCACTTATGGTAGTATGGCAACCAAGAATTCCATCAAGGATGTTGCCCGTGTAGAGAAACTTCCTCTGGATAAGGCAAATGCACTCTGTAAGGCTATCCCTGACCGATTGCCTGATGGAGCTAAGATGAACTTGACCAATGCCATCAAATATACACCGGCATTAAGGGATGCGGAGTTTTCAACTGATCCTCGTGAAAGCAATACCATCAAGTATGCCAAAATGCTTGAAGGTACGATACGTGGTACTGGTATTCATGCTTGTGGATTTATTATCTGTCGAGACCCGATTAGTAATTGGGTGCCGGTTTCAACTGCTGATGACCCGGATTTCCCTGGACTGAAGACTGCCGTTACCCAATATGATGGACACGTGATTGAATCTACCGGTTTGATCAAGATGGACTTCTTGGGTCTGAAGACACTTTCTGAGTTGAAGGAGGCCTGCAAGGTAGTAAAGCAGACATTAGGTGAAGATGTGGATTTGGATACAATACCGATTGATGATGCGCTGACTTATGAACTCTATCAGCGTGGTCAGACCATTGGTACTTTCCAGTTTGAGTCGCCTGGTATGCAGAAGTATCTGCGCGAGTTGAAGCCTACGGTCTTTGAAGACTTGATTGCGATGAATGCGCTCTATCGTCCGGGACCTATGGATTATATCCCATCTTTTATTGCCCGAAAGAACGGACAGGAAGAAATCAGGTATGATATTCCATGTATGGAAAAGTATCTGAAGGATACGTATGGTATCACGGTCTATCAGGAGCAGGTGATGCTTCTTTCCCGTCAGCTTGCCAACTTTACTCGTGGTGAGTCTGATGCCTTGCGTAAGGCGATGGGTAAGAAGAAGAAGGATATTGTAGATGCGATGAAGCCTAAGTTCATCAAGCAAGGTCAGGAAAATGGTCATGATCCTGCCGTTCTTGAGAAAATTTGGGGCGACTGGGAAAAGTTTGCTTCCTATGCTTTCAACAAATCGCATGCAACCTGTTATTCCTGGGTGGCTTACCAGACGGCATATATGAAGGCGCATTATCCTGCCGAATATATGGCTGCGCTTATGACTCGCCGTTTTTCTCAGATTACAGAGATTACGAAGTTGATGGAGGAATGCCAGTCTATGAATATCAAGACGTTGGGTCCGGATGTCAATGAGAGTTACCGTGCATTTGGTGTGAACGAGCATGGTGAGATCCGTTTCGGTCTTTCTGCCATCAAGGGTATGGGTGCTCCAGCGGCTGATGCCATTGTGGCAGAGCGTGAGAAGAATGGTGCCTATAAAGATATCTTCGATTTTGCCCAAAGAGTAGATTTCTCTAATGTGAATCGTAAGGCTTTTGAAAGTCTTGCGCTGAGTGGTGGTTTCGACAGTTTCGGAATCCCAAGAGAGGATTTCTTTGCCAAGGATTCCAAGGGAAATGTCTTCCTGGATACTTTGGTGAAGTATGGACAGCTCTATCAGCGTGAACAGCAGGAAGCTGTGACTTCTCTCTTCGGTGGAGTGGAAGCGGTAGAAATTGCAACTCCTCCTATTCCTAAGGGAGAGCCATGGAGCACGATCGAGAAATTGAATAAGGAACGTGAACTGGTAGGTATTTATCTGTCTGCTCATCCACTGGATGATTATAGTATCGTTCTCCATTCGATGTGCAATACGCATTGTACAGAATTGGGCGACAAGGAGGCCTTGTCCAAAAAGGCTGAAATTGTCTTTGGCGGTATCGTTACTGCGCTGAGATCAACGTTTACCAAAACTGGCAAGCCTTGTGGATTTGTAACACTGGAAGATTTTGAGGGTTCCGGAGAATTGGCTCTCTTTGGTGAAGATTGGGGACTATGGCGTGGTATGCTCGTAGAAGGAAGTACGGTCTATGTTACTGCAAGATGCGCTCCAAGATATGCCAATAGTAATTATCTGGAATTCAAGATCAACAGTATTGATTACATGCAGACGATTAAAGAAAACCGTATCGAGAAATTAACGATTACGCTGGATAGTGATATCGTTGATGATACAGTTATCAATGATTTCAATACGATGTTGAAAGATGATCTGGCAGGGAAAACTCAATTGTATTTTCAGATACATGATGTGGAGAGCAATACCTTCATCATGTTCCGGGCGCAAGATAAGACTGTCAATGTGGGCAAGGAACTGATACAATATATTGAGGCGCATCCTAAAATGTCATACCATATCAATTAAATAAAATTGGCATACGGTTTGCAGTAAGACATATCATATTTATAATAATATTAATATAGAATTAAGATGGAAGTAACAATTACAAATGACAATTTTGAGAGCTACAAGAATGGTGAGCTCCCATTGGTAGTAGATTTGTGGGCAACATGGTGCGGTCCTTGCCGCCAGATTGCTCCTATCGTTTCTGAACTCGCCAACGAGTATGATGGCAAGTTGGTAGTAGGTAAGTGTGATGTTGAGGAGAATGATGACATTGCTATGGAATTCGGTGTTCGCAATATCCCTACTATCTTGTTCTTCAAAGGTGGTGAGTTGGTTGACAAGTTTGTGGGTGCAGCTTCTAAGGCTACCCTTCAGGAGAAGTTCAATTCTCTCTTGTAATACTTGAATAGTTGTACGCCTTTCATAAGATAAATAGGCTTGTATAATAAACATGAAAGAGGGTGTGTCATCAGTCCATGACACACCCTCTTCTGTTAATCTTCTTTCAGTAAAAGATTTTGAGGCTATTGTTCTTTTTTCTGAAATTATTATCGTACTTTTGCAAGCGTATTTACTTATTTTATAATAATGTATGGCAAAGAAAGATGTCAAAAATACAAGAAAGTAAACAAAAGATAAGAAGCGTATGGATTCATTATTTCTACTTCAGTTTGCATGTTTTATATTCATGCTCATCAATGCCTTCATCGTAGCACTCTCTCATCTGCATGTAAGATGGGAGAACAAGCGGTATGAGCGTTCTCGATGGATCATCGTGATTGCCCTGATAGGATTGGCGATACAATATGTGATACAGATGACTTTCGGATTCCGAGCCATGCACGATAATTTAGGGGCGGTCATCAACATCCTCATCTATACCCCCTGCTTCTCGCTTATCTCTATAGGAATCTATAACATAGAAACCACCCGTGCCAACCTCAGGAAGATGATTCTGATGTGCAGTGGTATTTATGCTGCCATTATCTTGGTCTTTTGCGTGGGTATCAGTCTCCATCATAGCCTGTATATCAGAGAAGGGCTTTATCTGATGCTGGCTCTGTTTTGCGCAAGTGTTTTCTATTGCATATACATGATTATTCAGGAGATGATCAGGCGCAGAAACTTGTTGGAGACAATGGCTGCAACGGATATGTTGCCTTACGTGAGATATTCCCGAGCCAGTGTCATTATTCTCTGGCTCGCAGTTCTCGCTATGCCGGTTGCCATCTTTTCTACCACCTTATTATATATAGTAGGTCCAGCTGTATTGCTTGCCTTGTTGTTCTTCAATCTTACGTTTATCGCTCTCGGCAGCAGTTATATCCCTACCGAAGAACTCTTGGATAAAGAAGAGGAAACCAATGCTTTGACGAGAGTAAAATATAGGTCTGGGGGGGGCAATTTCTGCTAAACAGCAGACCTCTACTGATAGTGGTACAGAATCTTTACGATCACTTTCCGATGAGCGCAGAGATTTCATCCAGAAGAGTCTTGATGCATGGTGTGCGAATTTAGGATATAAGGACTGTACTGTGAATATGCTTACCCTCTCTCGCACACTTTGTATCTCCAAGGATGAGCTATCTGTATTCTTCGACCAGTATCAGAAAACCACATTCAGAATATGGCTTGGCGATATACGTTTCAATGCGGCAAAGAAGATGATGTTGGAATGTCCAGACTATAGTAATGACATTATTTCTGCCGAGTGTGGCTTCTCTGCCCGTACCTATCTGTACCGGATTTTCAAGTCAAAGGAAGGTTGTACGCCTACCGAATGGCGAGAAGAAAATACCAGAAAAACGCATAATAAAAAGGAATAAATCGTTAAAATGGGTGTCTACTTCCTACGAAGTAGACACCTAAAACATAGGAAGTAGACACCTGAACATAGGAATGCGACACCTTTTTTGAATGAAAAACACTATATTTGTGCCATGAAAGAAATGTTAGAAACTATGCCAAGGATAGAATTAGCCCTGATCATCATCGGGGTGTTTGTACTCATATTAGGTATTATCTTGGGATATGCCATGATACATGAGTACAGGATGTATCTTGAGAATCATTGGAAGGCTCGCTATAGCTTTCGTGACTTCATCAAGAGAGAACGCTTTTATATCTTTCTTCTGTTGGCTTTCATTTTAATTTCCCTGACAAACCTCTTGTATTTCTTAGAGTGAGTTTCGGTTCAAATGAAACAAAAGGCTTCATAGTAGTCACCCATTTTGATTATTAGGAGAATACTCCTTATCTTTATCTTTACGATTTAATATAAACGAAATAATATGGCAAATTATTTGACAATACGGATTAGATTGCTGATTGCAATACTTGCATCAGTGCTTCCGCTTTCCACAATGAAAGCTGAAGAAGGAAAAGATGTACTTGCCCCATCGCAAGGCTGGTACGTCGGTATTGAGGGTGGAATGCCTTTCGGTTTCTCTACTTTCTCAAGTTTCGGACATGACAAGACGCACCTCGGTTGGGCTGCTGGCTTATATGGGGGCTATCGTTTCAACTCCATCTTCTCGGCTGAGTTATCTGCCAAGTATGGAGAAATGAACTTGTCTGCACAAGACTGCTGCGTAGAACGCAACTATTGGTTGGGTAGCGACGGTGTGCTTTACAACGCAGGTGTCTTAGGCATGGACAGTTGGGAATATGCCAATCTGAAAAGCCATGTCAGGATGGGTTGGTATGGGGCAAGAGTGAACGTTAATCTCCTTGGACTGTTCCACAAGACAGCTAACAGCCGATGGGATTTGGCTGTTTCACCTCATATATATGCAGTAACTACCAAGGCTGATATCCAGACTATAGCCGATGATGCCAAGGTAATGAAAGGTTCTACCAACTGGCATTTGGGTTATGGTGCAGACTTGCAGGTGGGCTATCAACTGACCTCATGTCTGAAATTGGGCATCTATTCCGGTCTGACCCGTCTTACTGGCGAACGTATGGACGGAATGCCAGAACATCTGCATAAGAACAACTTAGTTTGGGAAAGTGGAGTAAGATTAGGGATTAACCTCTCTAAAAAGAAGAACAAGGTAGCAGAAACTCCATCAGTTCCACAACAGGAGGTCCTACAACAGGAACCAACTTCTTCGGAGGAGGTCAATCAGAAAGAAACAGTGGATAAGGCAGAAACAAAAGTTGCTGAACAAGACATAAAAGAATCTGCAAAGGTGACTTTCCCTGTCATATATTTCACCTTCAATAGTATCGACATCCAACAAAATGAAGAGACTAAATTGAATGCTATTCTCAAAACATTGAAAGAGAATCCGAACATGAAGGTGACGGTAACAGGTTGGAGTGACACAAAAGGCAGCGTGGCTGTCAATAAACGTATATCTCGCCAGCGTGCAGAAGCCGTAAAAGCTTGGCTTGTGAAGAATGGCATAGAGGCAAATCGCATTACTGCCATAGGAAATGGTAGCGATGACACCCAAGATGCGGATAAGGCTCGCCGAGTAGAGACAACAGACAATCATCAGTAACCCATAAAACAAGATAGAAAAATGAAAGCAAAAAGAAGATTTAATATTTGGTTATGGGTGCTGTTATGCGTCCCATGCCTGTTGGCAAGTTGCGACCATGATGTTCATTCTGATGAGGAAGAAAGTGGCTTGTCGGTATCGCTCACTTGGGCAGATGAAGCTGACCAAGGTACGGAAGTGAAGGACGTGAAGCTCTGGATATTCAATGCCGATGACGGTTCCTTAGTTGAGGAAAAGCATTATGGCAGTGCGCAGGAGGTGGCAAGCCAACGCTTCGCTCTTCCTGAAGGGCATTATCAGATATTGGCTATTACCAATCTCATAGAGCCATTCTTCACCACTGACCAGACCAGGGCTTTGACTAATTGGAACAATATCCAGATAG
>ENA-OYZQ01000013-OYZQ01000013.1-human-gut-metagenome-genome-assembly--contig:-NODE-13-length-91164-cov-20.108617_pt1 | contig 91164 bp, 82 predicted proteins | sample MGYA00244076_ERZ653476 | MGnify/ENA primary metagenome ERZ653476 (study PRJEB26926, sample SAMN06164996) | human gut metagenome | biome: ENVO:00009003; feature: ENVO:2100002; material: ENVO:00002003... | reverse complement strand
CCTTTTCGGGCCTATCAGAGAAGCTTTCGGCTCTTTCATGGCAATTTCTCGAAAGATATTCACCTGCGAAGCCGATTGCTATGTTTCATTCAGAATGACCACACTGGTCAGACTGAATTCAAAATATGCCCATTTTTAAAGTGGACTCAATTCCTTTTGGCCTAACTTCGAAAACATTATTCACCTGCACAATTTTTCGGTGTTCTGAAGCAACGGATTCTTCAGCTATTGTATCACACAACCCTATAAAATTACTATAACATATTTCCTTATTCATTTTTACAACATCCGTTACAATAGAGTCCTCATCAATATCTAAATAAGAAACTTGTCTTTTGCATCCTTTCTCCTTAAGTATTTTACGAATATTGTTCAAAGCATTTTTTTTGCTTATAATAACAACTTCAGTATCAGAATCATGATCCGTCTCGAAGAATTCCTTAAAATAATCATAATCTATACCAACTAAACTCAGCCCAAATATAACGATTCGTTTTGACTGATTAAGAGTATCAGTAAAACTCTTTTTGGCATCATAACCAAGCTGATATGATTTACGAAGGAAGTATAAAGCTTTAGGCATTCTCTCATCATCATTGGTTCCAAATACAAGGCCAGGATGGAGATTTGACCTATTCCAAAAGTCTAAAGAATTATGTAAAAATACGAACATATCTGCTAAGTCATCAGCCTTTATTCCGATAGGAGGAGAACACGGACCCTTTACTTTTTTATCGGTAAAAAATTGCAAATAGAAACTAATGCTAGACGGGTCATCCAAATAATTAAACGAAATAATTTTATTATTAGGAAATTCCCATGTTTCTTTTGCTATTTTTCTTTCAAGCAAGGATGCGAGCAAATCTTTTGCATTTTTACCTGAAGCCCCAAGAATGGCAGCAAAGATTCGATAAGCGGGACAAAGACTGTCATTGTCTGGCTTAGCATCACGAAGAAACTTCACTAGCTCCTCTTTGAGAAGTTCTATTCCTTCTTTTACTTCTGCAACAATCTTTTCAACAAGCCTATCGTCAGATGTCTTAGATTTTTCTAATTCTTTTAATTTCTTGCCGTTTTCACTCTCAAAAGAATAATGTAGAATTATATTTTCAAAATCGTACCAAAATTCCTTACTTCCCCCATTGTCTTTTATATATTCCAAAAGAGAGTTGCCGGAATGATTATCCCAAAAACCTTTATTCTTTACCAGCTTCTCATAAAATTCCTTATAACTGGTATGTTTACCCATACTTAAATCAAACCCATTTCCTATGATGAGCGTTGTATTTATTGCCTTATCCATAATTAACTATCAATTATTTTTTTTACTAATTCCATCTGCATATTCTGAATCTTAGAGGATATACCAGATATGTAGAGAAGAACAAATATGCAATAATATGCATCTTGCCTAATGAAATATTTCTGAATGTAAAGCAATCAGACGTCAGCCAAATGGATAGCGACTGCATGTTGTATTTTGCCACTAATTCAGAATGCATATTCATCCGTGATTTCATCGAGAACAACGACCTGATGGTTGTACTTACCCACTATTCAGAATTCATGTTCATCCAACGATATAATCAACCTAATAATTTTTAAGTTGTACTTACCCACTATTCAGAATTCATGTTCATCCTTAGATAAGTATTATTCTGTATAACAGGCATTTGCTCAATGTTAGAGCTCTCTTGTTTCTGCTTCTCTACATCTGAAACGTCACTGCTTTTGGCATTTTTTCGTTTCTGTTTACGATGCTCCACAGACTTAACTTCGGGGGTACACCTCCCTAGGGAACTATTGCTAATTCCAAAATTTTTAATATTAATAGCAGCATTCACATCCCTATCCAACTTTGCACGACATGAAGGACACACCCATGAACGCTGACTTAATTGTAAACCTTTAAATACTTCCCCACAACAATGGCAGGTCTTCGAAGAAGGAAAATAACGTTCTATTTTGACGAAGTTGATTTCTTTCGACTTACATTTCTGCTGCAGCTTGATACGCAACATACCCATAGAAGCATCAACGATAAGCTTATTGCGAGAACGTTTTTGCTTATTATGCTTACCATGTTTCTTGTCCTGCAACAGACCATCCTTGATAGAAAGATTTTCCACACAGATAGTTTCATAACCTTTCTTTATAATATCTGCTACGACATTATTAATAAGATCATTACGCTGATTGCGAATACGATTCTGAGCACGAGCAACCTTTACTCGCGCCTTTTCCCAGTTCTTGCCGCCTTTAGTCCTTCGAGATAAAATACGCTGCAGATGAGCCAGATGGCGTTCCGACTTTCTAAATTTATCACTAGCAGGAAACTTTTGACCATCTGATAATATTGCCAGGTTCTTAACGCCTGCATCAATACCAACAGCTGTTTCCGGTTTTATTGCAGGAGGTTCCGGATAAGAACCTTCTGTCTCTACTATAATGCTAACATAGTATTCACCAGCAGGATTACGACTAATGGTACAAGTCTTGATTTTCCCCTCAATCTTTCTACTAAATATACATTTGATACCTTCTTGCATTTTAGGCAAATATAATTTGCTTTTATCATAAGAGATAGAAACCTTTTGATAAGTTTGATAAGATTGATTCCTGTCATACTTTGCCTTAAAGCGAGGGAAGCCGCTTTGATGCTTAAAAAAGTTCTGGTAGGCGGTATCCATACAACGGAGTGAAAGTATCAAGGCCTTTGCATCGACTTCTTTTAACCAAGATGTTGCAGCATCTTTTTTCATAGCAGGAAGTTGAGACTGAATATCAGTCAAAGAAAGAGACTTTTTCTCCTCCTCCCATGCCTTTTTCCGCATGGCGAGCCCCCAATTATATACCCATCGACAACATCCGAAAGTCTTGGCTATCAACTCTCGCTGTTCCTTATTGGGATACAATCGGAACCTACAACTCTTATCATGTCTAACTTCTTTTGCCATACTGCCGCCAAAGATAGGCTATTTTATTGAAATAGACAAATTTTTAAAAAGAAAATTTTATATCAGTAACCAGTAACGAACATATATTCAGCAATATTATGATTCATTTTTTTGATACTGACTTAATAATTCTAGTATATCTTTTGCTTTTTTTTCATTTATATATATGATATTTCCCTCTGTAGGGAATATGTCACAAAAATGTTTCACAGATCCGCCACCAAGAGATAGACCGTCTTTAATAATCCCCACTGTCCAATCACCATTGCAATAGTGGACAATAGGCTTCTTGTCTCTTTTAAAGTTCAACGACCAGCTAAAAATAGGTTCAGCACTAATATCGTCACAATAGTTATCCCATACAGCAAATCTCACATTAGCCCTACGATTTTGCTTTCTTGCTTTAATTAATATTTTGAACATATCAATGATTCCATTCTTATTCATCTCATTTTTTTTAATGAATCCCATTGATTTGCCCATTCTGCACGTCTCATTGCATACATCCCATAATTCCGCAACCAAACATCCCTGTTTTTTGAAATGTTCAATTGCCATTTTATGCAAATATGTAGCTAACCCCATTCTTAAAAAATTTGGATGAACACATACTATTCTAAAAATTATAATTATAGAACCTTCAGCAGGCGGGCTAAAAGTCAAGAAAGCAATAGCATCGCCTTTATACCTAAGTACAAAAACAGAATGCTCTACAAAAGCATTATATATAAAACCATTTATATTACGATAAAGATCATACCTATCAAGCTCATTTTCAAAAGCTTCTTTCATCCACTTGGAAATATAATCAAAGTCACCCATTGTCGGCTTTTTGTCCAATTGAAAGTCACTTAAAGGTTTCCTTTTAATTTGCTCTTTCATATTTATATTATTTTCAACATTAATTAGTCAATCCGAAAACGCATAAGTTTACTTGATAAATCCAACAAGATTCTTGCGCATTTCAATACTTATTTCTTTTTCCATCTTGACGTAAGTTAACAATAAGTCATTGATAGATAACTTCTTAAACAATCTACCATTCTTCTAACAAATCTTCTATCTTGATATTTTCAAGACCAGGTGTCTTATTACACATATTCTGCATCATAGCCACCCAGTTAGACTTGTAATAAACAGGATTGCACTCTATTGTCCAAAGTTCGCCAATATCATCAACAAGTGATTCATCAGGATGATTCAACAAATAAACAATATCGTCTTTGAGGTCATAAAGCCTACTTATAATTTGAGGTACAGGAGATTTAAACTGACAATTTCCTATCTTAGAAACTTTACCTCCCGAGGTGAAGAAATCACGAATATTAGAACAGATAAGAGCACGACGACTACATAACCATAAAGCGGCACGCTTGTATTTTGTCTGTGTTTGATTACTCAAGATTTCGGGGAAAAGAATAAACATACGGACCAATATATCATGCTTTTCTACCAACGATGTATCATTTAAGAATCTAATGGTCATAGGTACAGATGTTTCAGATTCCTCATCTCCTATCCACCAAGGCATTTCATATCCCTCTTTTGCTGCAGTGCGAAAGTATTGTCTAACCTTTTTGATTTTTTCCTTTTCTCCTAAAATGCGAAAATCATCATAATCAATTTTCATCTTTTGGAAGATATTCTCCCTGCTTTTCTCATGAAGTTCCATATCTATCTGATAACGAGGCTGGTGTGTCAGAGAGATATTATTAAGGCACTCTTCGTATGGCTTGCATCGAAACTCAGCAAAGTCACCACCTAACTTTCCAAACAACATATATATCATAGAGACGTCTTCAATTCGGGTTGACTCTACGATACTACTTCCTACAGACTTCCATGTATTGCTAGCAGTTGTCTTAACCTCCACACCATAATATTTTTCAGCTTGTATATCAGGAAATTTTGCTCCCGATACCAACTTAATTTCTTCCTTGCGGAAAGGAGTCTGTGGAGACACTTCACGCAGTGCCTCCAAGGCAATTGGTTCCATTTTTGATCCTCCACAGTCCTTGTAAAGAGAATGGTCAAGTTTCACCTTGTCATTGAGACATTTTTCTGTCATTGACATAAAATCAGCAAAGGCTTCATTAGCCCTGCTGATATCTCGCTTTCTAATAGCAATAATATTTTCTACAACTTCGTCCATAGTTTCATTGTTTTATTCTGTTGGCATAAAATATTCATCCCACACTTCCTGTAATCTCATGGCGATATTAAACGCCAAAACAGGAGGAACCGCATTTCCTATAACCTTGTATGCACCAGATGAACTCAACCTATAACCACGTCCATTAGCTTTTTTCATCACGAAGCGATAGTCTGGTGGAAATGTCTGTATTAAAGCACATTCTCTAGGCGTCAACCTACGTTCCTGCAATCCTGCATTCAGCTCATCAAAATGCTTACCACCATGTTCAAGAGAGAGTCTTCTAAACTCGATATTTCCATGATGCTCTGAACGGATTGTAGGTCCGAGATTATCCAACTTTATTTCAGTCTGCCCCTGCCCCGTCGCCAGGAACTTAGCTTTTGAATACAGCTGCTGCGAAGCATCTATTGTCCTTTCGGGTTCTTTAAGTCCTTCCAAGACATCTTTTGTAGTAACAATACCCAACAAATTGCTACCCTTTACGGTTGCAGAATGAGTAGGCATAGGATAAGGATCATACTCTTGAGGAACCTGCTGGGAGGTTAAAGCCTTCAATGCTTCTGGCCTAAGTGCATTCTTTCTGATACCGATAAAGATAACACGTTCACGCATTTCTGGCACTCCATAATTACCTGCATGCAAAACCTGCGGAGGCAAAACTATATAACCTTCCCCATCGGCACTAGCAAAATCCTTTTGAATAATATCTTTCACATCACCCAAATTGACAAGTCCTTTTACATTTTCTGCAACAAACACCTTAGGCTTCACTATGTCTATCACTTGTTTCATCCAATAGTAGAGTCGGCCACGAGTCTCTTCCGAAGGTTGTTCCTCATTCTCTCGTTTTTTGCCGTAATCGTCCTTATCAGAATTAAAACCTTTTCTTTTGCCAGCTACACTGAAATCCTGACATGGGAATCCACCAGTTACCACATCAACATCTTTAGGAAATATATCAGCACCCTGATTATGCATCTTCACTAAATCAACGATACTGATATTGTGATACATTTCGGGAGTGTAACCAAATCTAGACATATAAGTAGTCCATGCCACTTCTGCTTCTTTTAAAATATCATTGGCAAAGACTGTCTTAAACTTTGTCTTTTTAAGCATCACCCAATTATCATTGACAATATAATCTATGTATTTGCTATTTTCAGGGAAAGATTTTCGATGAGCAATGAAACTACCCTCAAATCCTAGATCCATACCACCACAGCCAGAAAACAATGATAACACACGCAACTTTCCATCCATATCACGAGTCTCATCATGATATATAATAGGAATTTGTGCATCCTGTAACATATCGGATTGCTCAGGCGGCAACACGTATGGTTTTACGTCACTATAATTATCTTTTGTCATTTGTTGTTTATTTTAAGAACAAAGTTACAGTTTTTATCTGAAACTCGCAAATGTTTTATTCATTTTTTCAACTATAGTAATCTTTTATTTAATCTTTTGATTTACAATCTACCAAAAATCAAATACTATTGAAAAATGAAAATGACCGAAAATGACCATGACCAGAAATGACTGGTTCACAATCTCTTTCAAGCATACAAAAGGAAACAAAGACTTCTAATTATCCATGAAAACACAAAAAGAAAAGCTAAAACTTGCATAAGAGAAAAATATTACTTATTTTTGCATAGAGATTTTAATCTAAAACAGAAACGTCACAACACCAGCGAGTAATGGACATTATAACTTGTTGGAGTTTCCGTTATGTGACTTATCTATAAAGGAGGATAAATATGAAAACAATAAAGGGAATTGAAATTAAGAACAGCAACTTCGAAAAATTCAAGAAAGTAGCAGAGACCTCATCTATTTTGATGGGCCACTGTTGTCGCACTATGTAACAGACAATGGCGACAACTATTTCTTCTATTGGTTAGACCAAGATGATACGGACAATCGCTGGTTGTTCGCCAGAATCGACAACGACATGAAACAAAAATTCTTCAAGAAAGAGTTGACTTTGCGCAAGGTACTGAGTTCGCCATTAGACAACATCGTATATACTGTAGATATAGATAATGAAGGAAAACATCACAACTTCCAGGCTCACTCTATAGAGGATCTCCCTGAAGACTATCTCCCTGCCGAAGATTCCTATTACGAATTTGAACCAGAAGATGCGAACTGAGAATTCCGAAAACCTTAATGACACTTAATGACACCTACCCTTAATGACACCTTTTCTCGAAGATTTTACCAATTTCATATGTATCTCTATTTTTCTACAATAACGTTAAACCAACTCTTTTTCAATGACACTTCCATTTCCCCAAAATTCTCTTTCAAATACCCTTCTCTGCCCGGGTATTTTTTTCTCCCTGCCCACGCAAGAATTTTTCCGTGGGCAGGGAAAAATAAAAGTGGGTACAGAGACGGGGAACACACGCTAATGTTAATGTTGTGAAAATAAACAGAGATAATTGGATGGTTCGGGAGAAAAAGTATATCTTTCCAAACTTTGTCACATATGTAAAAAGAGTTTTTGACGGCTGTCAAAAACTCTTTTGTCTATTCTCGAAAGCTCTTGTTACGGTAGTGAAAAACTTTCGGAACTTTACTTCTTATTTTGGCCGTTATTGATGAGCGGCGCCTGTCATCAATTTAGACCAAGGAGAGTCGTCTTTTATGGCTGTTTTCAGTACAAGAGGAGCTTTCTTTCGCAATGCTGGTGCAAAGGTACAATTTTTCTGAGCAGAAAACAAGAATATGGCAAAAAAGGTAGGAAAAAGTCTGTAAGTATCTGATTTATAGCGATATATATAAAATTGAATTTTGCATTTAATATCTTTGGGAAAACAAAGGTGTCATTAAGAGTGGGTGCACCCACTCTTAATGACACCCTGTAGGAACCATCCTGCAAAATGACACAGCTTTAGAAAGAACCTTTTTCAACTCGTTATCTATTTGATTTTCAGATAGTTATCACTCTAAAATTACTCAAACAGACTCAATTATTTTATATTAAAATCGGAAAAGCTTGCATATTAGAAAAATAATGCTTATATTTGCAGAAAATTTCAGAAAAAGAGATATTGAGGAGTAAGAGGGGAGCTTATGGTACAAGAACGCAACAGAATACAATTGCCCCTGGAAGAAATCAAACTTGCCTTCGCTGCATCCTGCGTGGAGGGAACGGCGAGAAAGTTACATTGCCGACGACTTCATCATGGAAATGCAGAGGGGATAGTATTAAGAGAGGGTGTCATTAAGGTTTTAACGGATATATTTGGTTATTAATAATGGAGGATTGAATATGAATAAATTAACAAGAGAAGAGGCTCTTAGACGTTGGGAATCAGCCAAGGCTACAAAGAAAGCCATGGTTGACAAGATGCAGAAGATGCTTTATGAAGACTACAAATTACGTACGGGCGAAGAACCTGTAAACTTTAATGTCTTGTAATGGAGGAATTGGAATTAAATAGAATAAATGCCAATTCTCCTTATATTGTTGAATTGGATTTTTCAACAGGCTTATTCAAGTTTGCAAGCGACTTTGGAGTAAGCTTTAGTGTTGCTTTTGAAAAAGACGAATTGCTGCAAAGCGGAGAGTCATATCAGTTTGCGTTGACTAATTATGAAGGAACCAAATCTCCACGAGATTCCAAAGTTAGAGAAACGGTAATGTGTATTGTGGATGAATTCTTTCGTAAAAATCAAGCTGCATTATTATATATATGTGAAACTGGCGATGGAATGCAGAAAATGAGAATTACGCAGCATTGATTATCAGAAGAGACAATCCTCTGTTTAATGATTTAGTATCTGAGTTTACAAATACTATAACTTTATTGAATGGCAAGCCAGATTAATTCGGCTGCATTACTCCCACTCTTCTGGTGTCATGAAGAGTGGGTGTCATTAAGTGTCATTAAGGTTTTACTATCACTTTATCCTTTATTTCACGCCTATTTCTTGCTTATATCAGAAAAAAGCAGTAACTTTGCACGACTTTTCTGAAGCAGCATCTTTGCTTTTTACAAACAATTAGGTTTAATTTTCTAACTATGGGCAATAATACTTCCATCACGGAACATAAAAGACATTACTATCGGGAACTCCTATGCATCGGGGTTCCTATCATCATCGGACAGTTGGGAACCATCATTCTGGGATTCGCCGACACGCTCATGATCGGACATCACAGCACGGAGGAACTGGCTGCAGCAGGTCTCGTCAACAATATCATCACCTTCATCCTCGTTTCCTACATGGGATTCTCCTATGGTCTCACCCCTATCATCGGAAAACTCTACGGCATGGAGAAAACGGACGAAATAGGACAGAAAGTGAAAAATTCCTTCTTCGCCAATATGGTGGTGGGCGTCATTTTCTCGCTCGCTCTGATAATCCTCTACTTCAACCTCCATCGCATCGGTCAGCCCGAGGAATTACTCGCGCTCATACGCCCCTACTTCATCGTCAACCTTATTTCGGTGCTCTTCGTGGGCGTTTTCAATACGCTGAAACAGTTTCTCGACGGAATCGGAAATACCAAGGTAGCGATGTGGGTGATGATCATGGGAAACATCGTCAATATCTTCGGCAACTGGGTGCTCATCTATGGTGTGGGTCCTTGTCCGGAAATGGGATTATTAGGTGCAGGAATCTCTACCTTGGCAAGTCGTGTGCTCATGGCTGTAGCTATGGTGGGCATCATCGCCGGCACGAAGGAATACAGGGAATATCGCAACAATATCATAGCAAGCCGCATCAACGGGGCTGACTTCCGGGAGATGAACCGCCTGGGATGGCCTGTGGCGCTGCAACTGGCGCTGGAATCGGGCGCCTTTACGCTGAGCTGCGTGATGGTGGGATGGCTCGGAACGATTCCATTAGCTGCCCATCAGGTGATGATAACTATCTCCCAACTGTTCTACCTCGTACTCTCTGGTATGGCTGCAGCGCTGGCCATCCGAGTGAGCCATTTCGTGGGACAGAACGACTTTGCTGCCGTCAGGAGAAACGCCTACGATGGTTGGAGACTCAACCTGCTGTTCTCTCTCTGCATGGGCATTCCGGTGTTGCTGCTCAGACATCAGATAGGCGGCTGGTTCAATGATAATGTGGAGGTGCAGCAGTACGTGGCCCTGCTCATCATCATGATGATGCTCTACCAGTTTGGCGATGGTCTGCAATATACTTTTGCCAATGCGCTGAGAGGTATTGCCTGCGTGAAACCGATGGTGACCTATGCCTTCATTGCCTACTTCATCATCTGTCTGCCGTTAGGCTATACGCTCGGTTTTCCTTGCGGCATCGGTATCTTGGGCATTTGGATAGCCTTCCCATTCGGTCTCACCATCGCCGGTTTTCTCTATAAACACCGGTTTGAGAAAGAACTGAAGAAAATGGAAAACATTTTTTTAGAAAAAAATTTTGATGTCTGAAGGATATTTTGTACTTTTGTCCTCATAGAACAATCCCACAAGGGGAATCCGGGGATTCTCATCAGGGGAAAGCCAAGGGGAACCGGAGATTCTCATCTGGTAAGAACCGCCCCAGAAGTAAACTTTTTCTATGAGGAGTATAAGTAAACATGAAACAACAGATAGTCAATAACCTGGAAGAATTTGCTGCCAAATATCATCTGACAGACATTTATGGCGCCTACGCTGCCCACTTCGCCATCAACGGCGGGGAAAACAACTGCGTAAGCTCGGAAGAACTGGCGGAAATGGTGAAGGAACGTACGCTCTTCACCAAACTGCTGTTACTGAAACAGGGCAAATGCCTGCTGCATTTCAACAGCAATAAGGACGAAACCCTGGAAGTGAAAACGGGCGAATTTCTCATTGCTTCGCCTAAGGAAATCGTAGCGTTGAAGGAGGTTTCGACCGACTTTGAGGCAGAATGTATTCTGGTGGACGAGCATTTCACCAACCAGCCTACCCGATACCAGCCTTCACCTGAAAAGATGAAAAGCATCGCAGATATTTTCCACTTCGTGAGAGACATTGTAAGGCACCAGCACATCAACAAGATTGAAATGATCAAGAGTATGTTCAACGTGCTCAAACTCATCATTGAAGAACTGCCCTACGAGCACTGTTCCGTTTCCAACGACTTGGGGCACAAGAAGGAAGTGTATGAAATTTTCCTACACCACCTCTACCGCTTCTTCCGCAAGGAGCGACAGATCAGATTCTATGCCGACAAGCAGAATGTTTCTGCCGCCTATCTCTCAAGACTGGTAAGGGAAATCAGCGGTTCTACGGTGAATGAGCACGTTACGTCACTGGTTTACAAGGAAATATGCAACCTGCTCACCCAGTCGGACATGACAATGGGGGAAATAGCCGACTATCTGAACTTCAGCGACCAGAGCGCCCTGACCAATTTCTTTAAGCAACGGTCGGGAATGACGCCATTAGCGTATAGGGGAAAGAAATAAGAAAATTTCTGGAAAACAAAATAAAAAATCAAAGCCTGCAAGCGGAATCCGAGAGAGAGATAGATAGATTCGCCTGCAGGCTTCTTCAATGAATGTATATACTTGGATTCAATTAGTTATGGAAAGTTTTGTTTTTCAACTCTTCAAATCCCACATTTATTTCAATGTGAACTTATGAGAATGAAGCATTTCCTTAGGGTCGAGTGCCTTGTCGAGCTCTTCCTTGCTCATCAGTCCCTGCTCTATCACGATGTCATAGACTGAGCGGCCTGTGGCATGAGCTTCCTTGGCTACCTTGGTGCTGGCCTTATAACCGATAATCGGATTGAGGGCAGTCACGATACCGATACTGTTCTTTACCATCTCATAGCAGCGCTCCTTGTTGACAGTAATGCCCAATACACATTCTTCTGTAAGGGTTTCGATGGCATTCTTCATCCAGGTAAGGCTCTCGAAGAGACTCTCTGTAATGATAGGTTCCATCACATTCAACTCCAACTGACCTGCCTCGGCTGCAAAACTGATAGTTGTATCGTTACCAATCACCTTGAAGCAAACCTGATTGGTCACCTCTGGGATGACTGGATTTACCTTGCCCGGCATGATGGAAGAACCTGGAGCCTTAGGAGGAAGGTTGATCTCGTTCAGACCGCAGCGTGGACCAGAAGCCATCAGACGGAGGTCGTTACAGATCTTGGAAAGTTTCACTGCCAAGCGCTTCAATGCAGAAGAATAGCTTACGTAAGCACCTGTATCTGGTGTAGCCTCCACCAAGTCGCTGGCAGAAACGAAGTTCTCACCGGTCAACTTACTGAGGTTGGCTGCACAGAGCTTAGCAAAGCCCGGAACAGCATTCAGACCTGTACCGATAGCAGTACCACCCATATTGATTTCGTGGAGAAGCTTCACATTGCGCTCCAGATTGAGGATTTCCTCCTCCAGGTTGTTGGCGTATGCGTTGAACTCCTGTCCTATGGTCATAGGAACTGCATCCTGCAACTGTGTACGACCCATCTTGATGGTGTCGGAATACTCCTCAGCCTTGTAGCGGAAAGCGCTGATAAGTCCGGTAAGAGCGCCCACGAGATGAGCGTTCATGCGGATGAGGGCGAGACGGATGGATGTAGGATAAACATCATTGGTGCTCTGTCCGCAGTTGCAATGGTCGTTAGGAGAAACATACAGATAGTCACCTTTCTCGCGTCCTAAGATTTCGAGGGCACGGTTGGCAATTACCTCATTGGCATTCATATTGACAGAAGTTCCAGCACCACCCTGTACCATGTCAATAGGGAAATTCTCATGCCACTTGCCGTCTATGATTTCACGGCAAGCCTCAGCCATTGCTCCGGAAATCTCATCATTGATAACTCCGAGAGAATGATTGGTCTGGGCAGCTGCCAGCTTCACGTATGCAATAGCGATGATGAAATCAGGATAATCACACATCGTCTTGCGAGAAATATGATAATTGTTAATACCACGCTGAGTTTGAACACCATAAAGTGCGTCAGCAGGAACTTTGAGTTCACCTAAAAGGTCAGACTCTACTCTGAATTTCTTTTCGTCAGCCATCATGTTATGTCGTTTAAGTTAGTATTTATTCTATTAGTTATTGTTTTTTTTTCTACTACAAAGATACGATGATTTTTGCTGAAGTTATTTATAAAAAACGAACCATTATTTGTAAAAAGCAAACTTGGGGTGTTTTTTTAAAAGTAAAAAAGTAAAAAGGTAAAAAGAATTTTTAAAGGACAACGTCTTTTTACCTTTTTACTTTTTTACCTTTTTACCTTTAATACGCTTTCAGCCTGTAGAGCATTCCGATCTCAATACGGTCTGTATTATAATCGGTCAGTCCGGAAGCCTTACTGTAATCATACTTGCGCCCGGTATAGGCGAAGAAGAGGCGGAGATTCTGCGATTTTATTTTAATCCAAGCGTTTATTTGATTTCCCATTCCTCATCCCCCATTTCTCATTTGTCATTTCTCATTTATAATAGCTGGATGATTAGATAACCGATGCTGAGCGGATTTTTCATGCTATATAAACCCAAAAAGCTACATTCTCCAGCATTTCTGCCGAAGATGTAGCTCTTCTTTTGAATAATCATCATTTTACTTATTCATGCGTAGCGAAACGCTGCTCTGCCAGCTTCTCGTACTTAGTACCAGGCTTGCCGTAATTGGCATAAGGCCAGATGCTGATACCGCCACGAGGAGTGAAAATACCAGTCACCTCAATGTACTTAGGATCCATCAGACGGATGAGATCCTTCATGATGATGTTCACACAGTCCTCATGAAAATCACCATGATTGCGGAAACTGAAAAGATAGAGTTTCAAACTCTTGCTCTCCACCATCTTCACATCAGGAATATAACTGATGCGAATCTCCGCAAAGTCGGGCTGACCGGTAATCGGACAAAGCGATGTAAACTCAGGGCAGTTGAAACGTACCCAGTAATCATTGCCCGGATGCTTGTTGACAAAGGTCTCCAGCACCTCAGGTGCATAATCCATTCTATATTCGGTTTTGGCTCCGAGAGCCTGCAAACCATCTTGTTTTCTATCCACTGTCTTGGTAAATTTTTTATTTGTGAATTACGTAATTAGTTGAGACTGAATATCTTGAAGACATTATAAGAGATGTTGTTGTCATAAACATCCTCACCCTCATGCTTCTTGATGGCCTTGACCACACGGATGGTTACAGGCAACACGATGATTTCATATACTGTCTTGAGAATAACCTGCCAGAGCATGAGCCAAGGCAACTCGGAAGCAGGAACTACGCCTCCCAATGCCAATGGGAAGAAGATGATACTGTCGCAACTCTCTCCTGCCACGGTACTGAGAATAGCACGGGCTGAGAAATGCTTGCCACCATCACGAATCTTCATCACACTCATCACATAGGCATTAGCAAATGAACCTACGATGAAGGCTACGAAGGAAGCGGCAGCGATGCGTGGAGCCAGACCGAAAATGGCGTGGAAACCAGCATCATTGTTCCAATAAGGTGCTGCAGGAATCACATCACAGATGGCGCCGAGAGCCACGAAGAAGAAATTCATGGCAAAACCAGTCCATATCAGCAGGCGGGCTTTCTGATAACCCCACACTTCACAAACGACATCATTGATAATGTAGCTCACTGGGAATACAATGAGTCCACCGGTCAGAGATACTGGCCCGAAGGCAATTTGCTTTGTTTCGAGCACGTTTGCCGCAATCAGACAAACGCAAAAGAGGATGCTGAAAAGCATAAACAGCACACTCACTTGAGTTGTTTTCTTTTCCATTTTTCTTGTTTTTTACGAGGTTTACCAAGCACTCAGATTTTGCTCCTGACAAGGTGGAAATCTGTTCACCATGCAAAAGCGGCTGCAAAATTACGATTTTTTCTTGAATTCTCCAAATTTTAGCATAGAAATGTAGGATTTTTGAAATTCCTAAAATACATAGTCCCACAGATTTCACAGATTTACACAGATTTTTTGAAACAAAAAAATAAATCTGTGAACATCTGCAATATCTGTGGGACATTTTTCGGGCGCACTAAATGTGACTTATAACACACCCTCTTATATATATAATAATGTATAGGGATTACTCAGCAGCTGCTTCCTCCTGACGATCATCTACATTGTCGCCATCTGTTGGAGCCAAAGTTGCCTTGAAATCAGTAATGCCGTTCTTCACGAGGATATTGTACCACTGGAGCAACTTCTTGATGTCGCTATCGTGTACACGGTCACGGTCGTAGTTAGGCAAAACCTCTGCGAAATAGTCATGAAGTTCCTGAGCAGAGCACTTCTTATAGTTGAGGCTGCTTACCTGACTGTTCTCTTTCTTGCCTACACTCTCCAAAACCTCCCAGAGGGCGATTTCATCTGCATCTGTGTACATAGCGATGTCGCCAAGACTTGTTACACGGTCTGTAGCGAAAGCTGGAATACGTCTGTGAGTCTCATCAATAGTCTCCACGATGAGGTTTCTGTTTCCACGAGATACCAGTTTATAAAGGCCTGGCTTACCTGCAATTGAAAGAATTGTTTCCATTGTTCTTTTTATTTCTTATTTATTATTTTCTTTGTTTACTTTTTCCTTTTATTTTTCAAAGAAGAAATTCTCCCCTCTTTCATTCGAAGAAAGAAATCTCCCCTTCTCATTCGAAGAAGGAAAACTCCTATCGCTTCTCAGCAGAAGTCCTACTTCACCTGATTCAGGAGTCTGTCAATCTGCAGATTCAAATCTTCCTTTCCATCATTTCTGATTTCAAAATCACTCTGCAAAACGACATCAGCCTGAGGCAACTGGGCATTTATCCATTCCTCTGCTTTCTGGCGGGAAATCTGATCGCGCTGCATAATCCGCTGCAGACGGACTTCCTGTGGAGCCGTCACGCAGACCACATAGTCGAAACGGGTGCGATGAACAAAACCACTGTCAAAGAGAATGGCGCTTTCCAGCCAGTTCTTTCCGCTCTGTTCGAAATCGCGAGCCACAGCAGGATGAACCACATCATTGACTGCCAGTTTGTTGGTCTCACTCGCCAAAAGAAACTGAGCCAGAACTGGTTTCTGAAGCACTCCGTCCGCATAGACCTCATTGCCCACAAGCAGCTTTAGTGCAGCCTGCAACTGCTCATCGCTACGCATCAGCCTTTTGGCCGCAGCATCGCAGTCGTAAACCTCGATTCCACGCTTGGCAAGTTCTCTGCAAACAAAGCTCTTGCCGCTTCCGATTCCTCCTGTAATAGCTATTTTCATCAGATTCTACTTTTATAGATCCTCCTATTCCCTATTGCTGTTCAAGCAGATAATCCACCTTCTCCACTTCAAGCATTGCTTTGCTCACGGTTCGTGGCACACTGCGCAGCTGGAGCGTACACTTATCAGCCGGATTGGAAGACAGTTCGTCGTAATCGACAACCACCTTGAACTGGTCGGCACTGACGGTTCTGAACAGGCTGGCACCTATCGTAAATCTGACGGTGACACGGGAAGGGAATGTGCGGAGCACCATGCCCGAAGGCATATTGATGGCCGTAATCGGAACATCGATTGTCTCTTCGGTCAGGACATCAGGATAAACGGAAAGACGCACCGTATTCGGAACTATCTTGACGCCCACAATCCTCTGCAAGCGCACCGTCTTGTGGATCGTATCCTGCAAGTTGCGATAGTTGAACGGTTCTATCTCCACATAGCGCAACTGGTCGAGCCGCTTCTTGTTGGCATAAACCGTCACCGTACCCGGCAGAAATTCCGTATGAGCCAGATAATAAGTCTTGCTCGTCGTAATCCTTCCCCTGAACTTGACAGGCACCTGCTTGGAAGCACCATATGTGAAATAGAAATCCAGCTTTTCAGGCTTTACAGACAGAAGTTTGGTGGAACCATAGAGCTGGTTCTGCACCTGCTTCACCATGTCGGCATTAGGAATCACGCCGTGCCCCTGGTCCTCATCTGCATAAGTAGCAAACTTGAACGAGAGCGGCTTAAACCATTTACCATATTTGTAGGTAACCAATGTAAAACCCTTATCCCTCACCATAACCCGCACAGTATCAGCAGGTTCGTCGGTCACAACGGCATTACGGGGTACATTGACAAGGCGCACAGGCACCTCTAATTCTTCCTCATAAGTCTCATTGAGCGCCATCATCAACCAGAAAGCACCGCTGAGAAAGAGAAAGAACAAAAAAATCAGAAACTCCTTGTTCAGCGCACTGAACAAAAAGTTTCTAATCACTTGCCATATTTTTCCTATATTATGCATTTGGAGTCTGAGCAGTAGCATCAGCGAACACGTAGCCCTTAGCTACAGTGATTACTACGCCACGAGCAATCTCAACATCTACAGTATTCTGCTCCAAGTTGATACGCTTAACGGTGCCATAAACACCACCGCCAGTAACAACCTTAGAACCTTCCTGCAGAGAGTTCTGGAATTTGCGGATTTCCTTCTGCTTCTTCTGCTGAGGACGAATCATAAAAAACCACATGATAACAAAGATTGCTACCATCATGACGAGGAAGCCTATATTACCACCACCTTGTGCTTGCAATAATAAATTCATAGTTACTATTATTTAAAATGTTATTAATATTCTGTTTTCAACTTCAGTCTATCGACCTCAGTCTGTTTTCATTACGGAACTTTATCTTCTGTGATGTTCCTTACGAGGAGGCAACTCCTTGGCAATGATACCACGGTCGATGAGGAATCTGCCGATATTGTCGAGCATTCCGTTCACATATCCGCCGCTTCGAGGAGTACTATATACCTTGGCCAAGTCAACATACTCATTGATGGTGACGGAAGCAGGAATATTTGGGAAATTGACCATCTCTGCAATGGCAATCTGCATAATAACCACATCCATGTAAGCCAGACGGGAGAAATCCCAGTTGCGGGAAGCATCACTCATATAGCGCTGATACTGGTCGCAATTGAGGATAGTAGAGCGGAACAGCTTGCGGGCAAAGTCACGGTCCTCTAAATCTTTATATTCAGGAAGAAGTTCCTGGTCGGCCTTATTCTCCTGCTCGAAACGCTTGATGGTTTTGAGCACGAATGTGTCAACCACTTCTTTGTCATCATTCCAATAGAGGCTCTTTTCCTCCAGGAGAGCATCCAGCTCATCATTGTTCATCACAAAATTCTTGTAGAACTTACGCCAAGCCTCACGGTCTGCCTCATAGTTGTCTTCCTCTGAAGCCATGTACTCCTGAAAAGCCTCGCTGGCTGTAATGTTAGTGTAGAGCTTGCGCACGAATTCAATGTCATCATCCCATGAAGAATGTTTCGCATCAATCCAATCTCCCAGCATTTTGTTTTCTTCCAACTGAACTGCCAAACGATTGAACGCAAATTTCTGCGATGGAGCCTCTGCCCCTTCACGCTGAGCACGAGCCAACTCCACGTCGTAACGCTTGCGAGCCTCTTTAGTGACAGCCACAATGAGTTGCAACATGTAGTTATACAAGTCGTACGCTTTAGAAAGACTAAACAACAATTCCTTCTCAGCATTATCCATGTTGTGATTGCCGTTTTGATAGTACGCATAGGTTAACTGTACAATCTTTCTTCTAATTAAATCCCTATTAATCATTCTCTAATAATTTAAAGGTTTATATTACTGTCGTTATTTGACACGGCAAAAATACATATTTTATATGGAACATGCAAGAAACCAGTGGATATTTTCTACTTTTTTAAGGATAGGAAGCCCGTTTACCCCCTTCTGAGTCCTCAAAGAATTACTTTTTAGCATTTTTTTCTTCATAAATTTGCTTATTTCAAATATTTGTTGTAATTTTGCACGCGCTTTTGCAAAGCTTATCCGTGTGATGGCGAGTTAAGGCACTAATTATTAATACTTAATTTAGAGTAACACAAATGAAAGAGATTAATGTAACAGGTCAGAAGCGTACAGACCTTGGCAAGAAAGCTTCTAAGTCATTGCGTAAGGAAGGTTTTGTTCCTTGTAACTTGTATGGTGAGAAGAAGGGTGAGAACGGTGCTCCAGAGGCATTGTCATTCGCTGTTCCTTTCGCTGAGTTGCGTAAGGTTATCTACACTCCTCACGTATATGTTATCAACCTCATCATCGACGGTGAGAGCCACACAGCTATCATGAAGGAGATTCAGTTCCACCCAACTACAGACGCTCCTTTGCACGTTGACTTCTACGAGGTGAACGACCAGAAGCCTATCACTATCGGTATTCCAGTGAAGTTGGTAGGTCTCGCACAGGGTGTTCGTGATGGTGGTCGTATGAACCTTTCTATCCGTAAGATCAACGTAACTGCTCCTTATCAGGTAATCCCTGAGCACCTCGACATCGACGTTACTGCTTTGAAGATCGGTAAGAGCATCAAGGTAGGTGACCTTTCATTCGAGGGTCTTGAGTTGGCTACAAGCAAGGCTGTTGTAGTTTGCTCTATCAAGATGACACGTAACGCTCAGCTCGCTGCACAGCAGGCTGATGAAGCTGCTGCTGAGTAATCTTGATTGACAACCCGTAAATTGAAACACATTTAGATTTTTCAAATTGGATAAATATTTGATTTGTGGTCTTGGAAATCCAGGCGATGAATACGCAGGAACAAGACACAACACGGGATTTATGGTATTGGACGCTTTTGCTAAAGCGTCCAATATTCATTTTGAGGATAAGCGTTACGGATTCGTGGCTGAAACTTCCATCAAGGGACGTAAGGTGTTCCTTCTGAAACCTACCACCTTCATGAACCTCAGCGGCAACGCTGTAAGATACTGGCTCAATCAGGAGAAGATAGATCAGAAGAGGCTGCTCGTCATCAGCGATGAACTGGCTCTGCCGCTCGGCGCTTTCAGACTGAAAGCCAACGGAAGCAACGGCGGACACAACGGACTGGGACACATCCAACAGCTTATCGGACAGAACTATGCCCGACTGCGCATGGGTATCGGAAACGAATATCCACGCGGAGGACAGGTGGACTGGGTGCTCGGAAAATACACAGAGGAAGACATGAAGGAACTGCAACCTGCCATCGACCTCGGTGTGGACATCATCAAAAGCTTCGTCCTACAAGGTATTGACATTACAATGAATCAATACAACAAGTTAGGAAAAAAATAAGAAATGAAAGAAACAGCAAGAATAGACAAATGGCTCTGGGCGGCAAGAATCTACAAGACACGCAGCATTGCGGCTGATGCCTGCAAGAATGGGCGCGTTACCGTGGGCGGCGTAAACAGAAAACCATCCTACATGATCAAGAGAGGAGATGTGGTCAGCGTGAAAAAGGCGCCTATCACCTACTCTTTTGAAGTGCTCGACTGCATTGAGCAACGAGTTGGTGCTAAAATGCTCTTTGCTGTCTATAAGAATGTAACCGACCCTAAGCAGTATGAACTGCTGGAAATGAGCCGCATCAGCGGTTTCGTGGACAGAGCCAGAGGTACAGGTCGTCCTACTAAGAAGGAACGACGTGCGCTGGATGCTTTCGTGGACCCAGCCATGTTCGGATTTGAAGACGAAGACTGGGAGGAAGAGGAATAAAAGTTGTGTTTTCAGCGATGACAACAGAGACTATAGCGACAAGGCCAAGCACAAGGTTTTCTCTCTGACTTTCGGTTATAAATTCAAACTGTAGGATATTCTTCCTAAAATTTAAATCTCCCACAACTTTGACTTTCTGTAAGTTGTGGGAGATTTTTCGTATCTATATTCCAAATATATACATCATAGTATTCCAAAAGGGAAGAAAAAGGAAATATTTTACCCTAAAACGTAAAAAACTCATCAAAAAGTTTGCATCCTATTGTTTTTTACTATATCTTTGCCCTCGCTAACAGAAACAAACGGTCTGCAAATATGCTTTCCATATCAACAGAAAAGATGGATCAGCAAAATGCTCCCCCGTCTGCCTCTATTAGCAAATATAGTAGAATTCTAATATATAAAAGTAAAAAGTAAATTCAACAAATAGTATTAACTAAATTTAGATTAGAGATTATGAAAAAGATTATTGCAATGGCAGCTCTCGTGCTGTCTTCAGTAGGTGCTTTCGCACAGTATTCAGCAGGTGATTTCACTCTCCAGCCAAAAGTTGGTTTGAACTGTACTTCTATCACTGGCGACAATGACGCAGATTACAAAGCTGGTTTCGTTGGTGGTCTTGAGGCAGAGTACCACGTAACTCCATTGGTAGGTATCAGCGCAGGTTTGCTCTATTCTATGCAAGGTGCAAAATGGTCTGGCAATCTTTCTTGGGGAGACACAGAAATTGCCAACGCAAAAACTACACTCAAGACAGACTATCTCAACATTCCTATTTTAGCAAATATCTACGTTGCTCAAGGTCTCGCTCTTAAGGCAGGTGTTCAGCCAGCATTCAACTTGACACACAAGCAAAAGTTAGAGGGTAACATTGCAGGTCACAAGGGAGACACAGGTTACCAGACAATTGATGGTGTTAAGTCTTTCGACTTCTCTATCCCTGTAGGTATCTCATACGAATATCAGGGTTTCTGCCTGGATGCACGTTATAACATCGGTTGCACCAAGGTTTTCGATGAGGGTGATGGTAACCACTCTGTATTCCAGTTGACACTCGGTTACAAGTTCAAGCTCTAAACTCAGAACAGAATTTGAATCATAGATCAACAGAACTGTTTTTAAATGATAAATCAACGAGAACAGTTTAAATAAGAATCCCTCTCAACAAACCGGACATCGTCCTGTAAGTTGAGAGGGATTCTCTTTTGAATATGATTCCTTTTTTATTTTTCCTGATGATCATCCTTGATTTCCTCAATATAGGAAACATCATTCGAAGAAGAAGGAGTTGATGAACTGATTTCTTCTGCCTTCGTCCATTTCCGCTTATTGTTGGCAATCTTGAATGCATTGATACATTCCACAACACCATAGATAAGCATGGTCCAGCCGATGATGAAGAGCGGTGCTGAGGCTATGGCTGAAGGTTTGATGACAGCAAGCAAACCAATCAGGAGAATGATGGAAGGAAAAATCCAATAAACAATTCCCACACGTCCCAACTTGCGAGCCGTAGCAAGATTCATAAACTGCGTCAATGCGCCCATAATCAGAATGACAGAAAGAATGAACATCAGACTGTTGATGAACGTATTAGGCATCAGAGCCAAAATCAAACCCAGACAGAGACTGCCTATTCCCACAATAGGAAAATGAGGAGTCAACCCCGTGAGCTGCTTTCCATTAGCATCATAAACAACACCTACTTTACCCGAATTCCTCTTGGCACTGAAATAGGTAACGATGGAAATGACTCCCGAAAGGAAAAACAACACACCGATGGCGATGGTAATCCAAGTAACCGTCTGCTCACGATACTGAATGAGAAGTGCACCTACGATAATCGCACAGATTGCACGGAAAAATGAACTATGTATTACTTTCATATTTCTTTTTAGATTAATATTCGACAAACTATTTAAAAAACTTCTACAAAAATACAAACTATCTTTGATAAATCCAACTTTTTTTGTAATTTTGTTGGCAAATTAAGGATATTATGACAAAATTGTATTTAGTTAGACATGGTGAGACTGTAGATAATGCAGCCCAGATTATGCAAGGACAAACACCAGGCAAGTTAAACGCCACCGGCATTGCCCAAGCTGAGGAAGTAGCTCGCAAGATGGCCAATGACCACATCGATGTATTCATATCCAGCGATCTCTACCGCAGCATCCAGACTTGTGAGATAATCGCCCTACCTCATTTTCAGGACGAGAAATCCATGAAACAAGCCATGATTACAACCCCACTGATACGGGAGCGCGACTGGGGCGATTTCACAGGTAAGTTCATCCCAAGTCTTCCCAAAAATCCGAAAGACTGGCCAGACAACATCGAATCTATCGAAAAGATGAAATCACGCGCACAGAATTTCCTCACCTGGCTCAAGGTGACCTATCCCGACAAAACTATTCTTGCCGTAGGACACGGCATTATCAACAAGGCTATTCAGAGCGTTTATTTCAAGCGCCCTATGAACGAGATAGAAAAGATGGGAAACGCAGAGGTAAGAGTTCTGATCTTATAATCTGCTTCTATTCCCCACCTTATTATATATATAGAAGAATCCAAACTATAGAATAACCAATATCCTATATGAAGAAGATTCTATATTCACACTTAACATTTCACATTTAACATTTAAAAACCCCTCTCTTATGGCAAACAAAATCGCTTTGATTACAGGAGCTACCAGCGGTATCGGTGAAGCATGTGCACGCCGATTTGCTCAAGGCGGATACGACCTGATTCTTACAGGAAGAAACACAGGCAAGTTGGAAATCATCAAGAAAGAACTCGAAAATGCTTACGGCATTATGGTCCTTGCATTGGCTTTTGACGTTCGCAACCGTGAAGCTGCCCAGAAAGCCGTTAATTATATTCCTTCACACATGAAGAATATCGACGTACTTATCAATAATGCTGGTCTGGCTCGTGGACTGGAACCAGAATACGAGGGAGACTTTGAGGATTGGGATCAGATGATAGACACCAATATCAAGGGACTTCTCACCATGACCCGCCTCATCGTGCCAGGAATGGTCAGCAGAAATCATGGACACATTATCAATATCGGAAGTGTTGCCGGTGATGCTGCTTACGCAGGAGGCAATGTTTATTGTGCCACCAAGGCTGCCGTCAAGGCAATTACAGACGGACTCCGTATTGACGTGGCTCACACCAAAGTGCGCGTCACCAATGTAAAACCAGGATTGGTGGAAACCAATTTCTCCAACATCCGTTTCCATGGCGACAACGCCCGTGCCGACAGAGTTTACGACGGAATCGTACCGCTCAATGGTGATGATGTGGCAGATGTGGCTTTCTATGCAGCCAGTGCTCCAGAACACGTCCAGATAGCTGAAGTACTTGTGCTGGCCACCCATCAGGCAAACGGCACCGTCATTCATCGCAACTAAGAAATCCTCGCAAACAGAAAACGATTGCGATAAAATAGAAAATCCTCGCTACGAACACAACGATTCGTAACGAGGATTTTTATTGCTAAGACAATTTGCCTGAGAACGATTATTTGCCGAGTTTCTCCACCAATCCTGTCACATAACTGCAAAGGATTCCGATACCCTTCTCGTTTTCACCACCCTGCGGAATGATGATGTCTGCATAACGCTTGGTGGGTTCGATAAACTGCTCGTGCATAGGTTTCAGCACCTTCAGATATCTGTCCACAACCATCGAAACCGTACGACCTCTGTCTATTGTATCGCGCTGGATATTGCGGATGAGTCGCTCGTCAGGGTCAGCATCCACGAAAACCTTCAGGTCCATCAGGTCACGCAGCTTCTTGTTGAGCAAAGTCATGATTCCCTCGATGATGATAACCGGCTTCGGTTCCACATGGATTGTTTCCTTCTCACGATTACATTTCAGATAACTGTAAGTAGGCTGTTCGATAGCAATTCCATTGCGCAAATCAGCCAACTGCTTATGGAGTAATTTCCAGTCGAAAGCATCAGGATGATCGAAGTTGATAGCATGTCGCTCCTCATCCGTCATTCCCGTCGTATCATTATAATAGGAATCCAGAGGAACCACAGCCACATAATGAGGAGGCAAAGCATCCACGATTTTCTTGACCACAGTTGTCTTGCCCGAACCGGTTCCTCCTGCAATACCGATAATCGTTATTTTATCTTTTTCCATAGATTCGTTAATATTAATTTATTGTACGCGTACATTATTATATATATAGAATAAACCCAGAGATCTCATCAGAAATCAAAGAATTTCATCAAACATTCTCTTGTAGAAATCTGCTTTTTTCTCAACTGCCAAAGGATAAGCCCGGCTGCTGCTTGGCATTCTATAGAGCCTCAACGTGCGATTCTCGAAAGAAAACTCCACGTATCCTCCCATGGCAGGAGTCTCGGTAATACCATAATGTTCAGAAAACACCTTGGTAGCCAACTGTCCTGCCGTCAGCACCGCTTTACATTCCGGCAAAGCTCGCAGCATTCCATCCAGATCAGACTGTTCCACGATTTTCAAATCCTTGTCAGAAGCCGTATTCTTGGTACGAATCACTTTCTGCGCCGTATCAAAGAGAGCAACTCCCTTTTCTCCAAGAAATTCCTTGATAGCCTCCAGCCTGTATTGCTTATGCTCTACATCCACGAAATGAAGTTTATCTCCGAAAAAGATAATTCCAAAGATGCGCCACATATCATTCTGAAAATTAGGATAATACCAGGGAATGCACCAGCGCTTGGGTGAAGGCGGGAAAGTACCGAGCATCAGGAGATGCGCATTCTTGGGTAACCAAGGTTCGAAAGGATGACTCTCTATCATCACTTCACTTCCTTAACCAAGTACATGACTACAGGCAAGTGGTCGCTGAAACCATTGAGCCATCTGCCACCAGCCTGAGTGCGCAGCGGAGCACCCTTGTACTGACCTTCCTGCTGGATAAGATAATCGCGGCGGAAAACCTGATGAGCAAAATACTTCAATGTAGAGAAATCCTTATTCTTAGCATCCTTGTTGAGCAGGTTTGGCGTAATCACTATCTGATCGAAGAGATTCCAGTTGCCATTATAGAATAAGGTGCCCTTACCCTGCTTGGCCAAAATATTATACCATGGATTGTACATATCATTTGGTCCAACCTGACTGATCTCCGGTTTGGCGCTCAACACCTCATGCATACTCTTATTGGTAGGATCATCATTCATATCGCCCATTACAAACACCTTCATATCCTTGTTGATGCGAAGCAGACTATCCTTGACAGCCTTGGTTTGGCGGGCACCCGATTCACGATAGAAAGAACCAGAGAAACGGCTTGGCCAGTGACAAACAATGACAGCCACATCCTCACCAGCCATTTCACCACGAACCGTCAGGAAACCACGAGTATAATAAGCACTGTCCTTAGCCTTCTCCTGAACATAAGGCACTAACTTTACATTCTTCACAGAGAAAAGAGAAGGATTGTAGAGGAAAGCACAATCAATGCCACGACGGTCTGGACCCTCTATATGACAATATTTCATATTACGGGCCTCCAGAGGAGCCTGCTCTATCAAGTCGTCCAGCACCTTATGATTTTCCACCTCTGACAATCCGATGAACGCACACCCCACCTTAGGCAACTTATCCGTACCCATATCGGCAAGCGCCTTGGCCATGTTGCGCAACTTATTAGTATATTTCATTCCGTTCCATCCCTTGGCAGGAAGATATTCATAATCATTCTTGCCCTCATCATGGCAAGTATCAAAGAGATTCTCCTGATTATAAAAACCTACTGCATAGAGATTGAATCGTTTCTGCTCTTGAGCAAAAGCAGCCAGACTGACTATCAGGAAGGCCGCAAACATCAATACATTTTTCTTCATAAATTTATTATTTTATTTAGATTATCAAAAATCTTAAGTTAGTAAATGTGCGAAAACTCGCTATTAGAATGCAAATATCGGCATTTTATTTGAAAAAACCGCATACTTAATCAAAATTTAAACGAAAAAACTTTTAATTTTAAAAAATATTTTGTTACTTTGCAGACATTATTAGTAATTAAACTATAAACTATGCAACAAAAGGTAAAATTAGCAATGCTTGCGCTCTGTTATGGTCCGCTGGCTTTTGCACAGAATGTTGAGCAAAAGGCTGCATCCAACCTGGACGAGAACGCATTCACATTCACCGAAGCACAGTTGGGTGAGGATGATGACATGTCTCAGAATGTAACCATCCTCAACTCTACCTCTAACGTTTATGCATCGGAGGCAGGATTCCTCTTCTCTCCTATGCGTTACCGTTATCGTAGCTTCAATCAAAAGTATAACGAGGTTTACATCAATGGAGCACCTGTCAACGACATGGAAAGCGGTCAGTTCCGTTTCTCCAACATCGGTGGCTTGAACCGTTTCTCCAGAAATGTAGATTTTGCTTTGCCTTTCGAAGGAAACAACTATTCTATGACAGGCATGGCTGGTAGCAACAACTACGACTTCCGTGCCGGAAGCATGCAAGTGGGTCAGTATGCATCAGTTGCTGTTGCCAACAGAAATTACACACTTCGTGGTCTCTACACTTACAGCAGCGGTTTCAACGACCGTGGCTGGGCATTCAGTGCCGGTCTCACCTACCGATGGGCCAACCGTGGTTATGTGGAGGGTACTTTCTACAATGCTTTATCTTACTACATCGGTGTTCAGAAGAAGTGGAACAATGGTCACTCCCTGAGTATCTCTACCTGGGGCAACCCTACCGAGCGCTCTACACAGGGTGCTTCTACCGACGAGGCTTACTGGCTCGCCAACGACCGTTACTACAACCCTTACTGGGGTTATCAGAACGGCCACAAGCGCAATTCGCGCGTTGTCAACGACTTCTCCCCTTCTGCTATCGCAACATGGGACTGGGACATCAATGATAAAATGAAACTCACAACTTCTGCATTTGCCAAGTACTCTATGTACAAGAGTACCAAGCTCAACTACAACAATGCAGAGAACCCACAGCCAGATTACTGGAAGAACATGCCAAGCAGCTACTATGACATCTGGAATCTTTCTTCTGTCAACAACAACCCTAATACATGGCAGAGCTGGAAGAACTCATACGATTTCTGGACAGCAAGCAAGGCTAACCGCCAGATTGACTGGGACCGCCTCTACTATGCTAACGAAAATGCAGCAAAGGCTGGCAATGAAACAATGTACTACATTCAGGCTAAGCATAATGACAACTTGAACCTCACCTTGTCATCTACGCTTACTGCAAAGGTAACCAAGAACTCCAAACTGGTGAGCGGCTTCATCTTTGCCAGCAACAGCAACCGCCACTACCAGACTTTGGAGGATATGCTTGGCGGCTCTCTCTTCCACAACATCAATAATTACGCTCTCGGAAAGTATCCAGCTACTGATCCAAGAGTTCAGTATGACTTAAACCGTCCTAACGCCCCAGTCAACGAAGGCGACAAGTTCGGTTACGATTACAAGATTGAAGTGATGAAGGGATTGCTCTGGACATCTTACACTGCAGAATTAGGCAGATTCCAGACTATGTTCAGCGCTAAATTGGGTCAGACCAATATGCGCCGTCATGGCTATATGCGCAATGGTATGGCTGCAGAAAACTCTTATGGCAACAGCGGAATCGCCAGAATGGGCGAAGGTGGTGCCAAGGGTAGCATCAGCTTCGACGCCGGTCGCGGTCATGCGTTCAAATTAGGTGTTGGCTACGAGTGGCAGCCACCTAAGGCTAACACAGCATTCGTATCTCCTGAGATTCAGAATGACTTCGTGAGAGATTTGCATGATGAGCATATCTTCAGCAGCGAGTTCGCTTACCAATACCAGAACTCATGGATGCACGCCAACCTGAATGCATACTATAGCCGTCTGGACCACGTTACGGAGTGGCAGAACTTCTATAGTGATATGGACAACTCGTTCGTATATTTCAGTCTTCCTGGCTTGCAGAAGGAATACTATGGTGTAGAATTGGGTCTCGACTTCAAACTCACATCTTTCCTCAACTTCAAGGCTATCGGTACTTTGAGCGACAACAGAATCCTCAAGGATATTGAGACTACACGTTCTGAGTCTGTCACAGGCGACTTGAATACTGAAATGACATATATTAAAGGTATGCGCGAGAGCGGAACTCCTCTCAACGTAGGAAGCCTTGGCTTGAGCTATCATGCAGGTGGCTGGTTCATCGACCTCAATGCCAACTACTACGACCGTATCTACCTGTCATACGCACCTATCTACCGCACCCAGTCTGAGTTGTCTCGTCTCAACGCATTCGACAACTTCGGCAACCTGATGCCAGGTTATACAGACCAGGCTAAGGGTCATGGTGGCTGGATGGTTGACGGCAGCATCGGCAAGAGCGTACGCTTGAAGCACGGCAGCTTGAACTTCAACTTGATGATTACCAACATTCTGAACAACCAGAAGATCGTATCTGGCGGTTATGAGCAGAGCCGAAGCGATTTCTCAGGTAATGGTGATAGCAGCAAGGAGCGCGTTTACAAGTTCTCCAAGAACCCTAAGAAGTATTACGTATTCGGAACAAACGGTATGTTCCAGGTTTCTTATAGATTCTAATAAAAAGGAAAGATATGAAAAAAATATTATTCATAGCAATGGCTTTTGCCAGTATGCTTTTTGCATCTTGCATGGGCGATGGTTATGCTGATCCTGATAATACGATTAAGGTGCCTGCGGCTCCAGTCGGTGACAATAATATCAAGGAGAAGAATGTCATCACAATTGCACAGCTGAAGGAAGACTACAACAGCCTCATTGCTAATAAGAGATATGAACAGATAGACAAGGACATCCAGATCAAAGGTTACATTACTGGTAATGATCTCGGTGGAAACCTTTACAACGAGGTTTGTCTGCAGGACGAGACGGGTGGTATCTTGGTTTGCATCAACAAGGGTGCTCTCTATGGCGAACTTCCTGTTGGTCAGCAGATTCTCATCAATCTGAAGGGTCTCTATATCGGTGGCTACGGCTCTCAGGCAGAATTGGGCGGTGTCTATACCAACACCACTACAGGTGCTCAGTCTATCGGTAAGGTTGACCGCTACGAGTGGAACAAGCATTTCAAGATATTGGGTTCTCCAGATGCAACCAAGGCAGAAAGTATGGTCGAGGTGTTCGACAAGACTAAGATCAAGGATGCTGACTATCTGAAGTCTTGCTCTGGCAAGTTGATGCGCATTGAGAATGTACAGTTCTCTCAGGCTGACGGTAAGACCGTTTATGCCCCAGAGACAGAAAAGGACAAAACCAACTGCGTGAACCGCAACTTGACTGATGCAGAAACCAAAACACCTATCAGTGCTTCCAATCTCTTGGTTCGCACTTCTGCTTATGCCAAGTTTGCCAATGTCGCTTTGCCAAAGGATCCTGTCAACATTACAGGTATTTTCACCCGTTTCAACAATGTTTGGCAGATTCTGATCCGTACAAGCAATGATGTTGAGACTGCGCTGAATGTTACTGGTGGAACTAAGGAAGAACCTTACACCGTAACCAACGCCCTCAAACTCATCAATGCCGGTAAATATACAACAGATAAGGTTTATACTACCGGAATCATCTGCGAGGTAAGTAGCGTTGATACAGGCTCGTATGGTAATGCTACATATTCTATCTCTGAAGATGGAAAGGCTGTTGCCGGCAAGATGATCAAGGTATTCCGCGGCTTCAATCTCGACAACCAGAAATGGACAGAAGAGACAAAGGGCACCCTTGCCGTAGGAAAGAAGGTTGTCATCTATGGAACATTGACTATGTACAATGGAACTCCTGAGATTGACAAGGAAAACTACCTCATCTCTATCAAGTAATTCATCCATTAGAAATTTTTAAATAGAATAACAATATGAAAAAGATTATATATTCATTGTTTGTGTTGGCTATGGCAGCCTTTACTTTCAGCAGTTGCGAGGACGTTCCTGCTCCTTACGACATGCCTACTAAGCCAGAGACTCCAGAACTTTCAACAGATGGAACTGAAGCCAACCCATATACAGTAGCTGATGCAAAGATTGCTGCTACGGGTACTAATGTTTTCGTAAAGGCTTTCATCGTAGGTTATGTACCCGACAAGGCCCTGAATGAAGCTATCTTCGGCGATGCTGCAAGTGCAGAAAAGGCACCTACAAACCTTCTGGTCGCTGCAAGTGCAGATGAGACCAACGTAACAAACTGTATGCCTATCCAGTTGCCAGCAGGTGCAATTCGTACTGCACTCAACCTCAAGGACAATCCAGGCAACTTGAAGCAAGAAGTGATTCTCTGCGGTAATATTGAGAACTACTTTGGCGCAACTGGTTTGAAGAGTGTTGCCTATGCTAAGATTGGAGCCAAGGAATTTGGCACAAAACCTGGCGGTTCAACCACTACTCCAGATACTCCTTCAACAGGTAAGGGTTCTGCAAGTGATCCATACACCGTAGCAGAAGCTATCGCAGCCATCAAAGCAGGCGCTCCTACCAACGAGGTTTACTTGACAGGTATCATTTCTGAAGTTGGATATTACAATGATACATACAAGAGCCTTTCTTACTACATCTCTGACGATGGTAAGGGTAAGGACATGCAGGTTTATTCCGGCAAGGGCTTGAATGGTGCAGACTTCACATCTAAGGGTGATTTGAAGGTTGGTCAAAAGGTAACTATCAAGGGTATCATCAAGTCATTCACCGACAAGAATGGTACAGAAATCATGGAGGTTGACAAGAGCAGCACTATCATCAAGATAGAAGGCGAAGGCACTGGCGGTGAGGTTACTCCAAAGCCAGATACTCCAGACACACCTTCTGCAGGCGAAGGAGTTTCAATCGATGGAACAACAGTAACATTGACAAACAGCAAAGCTACTGCTGGTGAGAGTGTAACATTGAATTTTGCTGATCAAGGATTTGAAAACGCTCAAGAAATAAAAACCGTCACTTTACCTGATGGTACAACTGTCACTTTTGATGCTAACGGAAATAAGAACACACCAAAATTTTACACTGCAACAAAGGGTGTTCGCGTATACGCAAATAGCATTCTTAAATTTGAAGGTATAAAGGATATTGCAAAAATCGTGATGCAATGCGATTCTTATAGCGGCACAAAATACGTTGGAAATGAAACAGCAACAATTACCTTCTCAGGTAAAACTGCAACTTACACCAACATTTTCACAGGAACAACTGGTGGTGGCGTCCAACTTCGTGTTCAAACTATAGAAATTTTCTACGCTAAGTAAATTCTATAAAAATTAATCCATATTTCCCCATTGCCTCGCATCAGGCAATGGGGATTTTGTTTACAATGTATGTAAATTCTAACTAAGAATAAGATAGAAAATTGACAAGTAGGATTAGGAATAGAGAAAATTCCTCCAGAAGTTCCTGCTATGCTCTTCAAGCGGTCCCTCGATGAACACGTGATGGGGAACTGGTGAACAAGAGACGAGCAACGAGGGATCACGAGGCGGGCAACGAGTGCCCAAACCGAGAACCACAATTTGGGCAATATATCTGTGATAATAAAAAAAAGAGTAAAAGAAAGAAAAACATCAGGAAATATTTGGCAGAAAGAAGAAAAAGTCGTAACTTTGCACCCTGTTAAGTGTAAAGGCTATAATGGGCATGCACCGAAAGGACATGAGATGATGCGAAGAACATCCCCATAACGTCTATTTTTAATAACCCAATAAAAATAAAAAAGAAAAATGAAAAAAGGTATTCATCCAGAGAACTATCGTCCTGTAGTATTCAAAGATATGTCTAATGGCGACATGTTCCTCTCTCAGTCAACATGCAAGACTAACGACACTGTTGAGTTCGAAGGCGAGACTTATCCAGTAGTAAAGATTGAAATCTCTAGCACTTCTCACCCATTCTATACAGGTAAGAGCAAGCTTGTTGATACTGCAGGTCGCGTTGACCGCTTCATGAACCGTTACGGTAAGTTGAAGAAGTAATATACCTTTTCATTTAAAGGATATATTATCGCAAGATACAAAAGTGCGTTCGAGCGTAGTTGCATATACGCTGGTACGCACTTTTTTCGGTTTTATACATTTCTACGAGAAAGACTATTTTTATATTACAAATTATATTCTAACACGACTTTTATGAAACGAATCAAGATTTACCTTTTGATGCTTCTCGCTGCACTCACAGTAGGTAGCTGTGGAAGCGATAATGACGGTCCTGGTGGCGGTGACAATGGCGAAACTGGCGGTGGCAGTGGAATTGTCAATACGAATAAAAACATCAATGTTGTAACCCCAGGAATGCCTGACGAAATCACACGTTTGGAATTTCCAAAGGTGAAAGGTGGAACAAGCACAGTCATCGTTCATGAAACTGCTCAATATGGTGTCAACTTCTGCACAGAATTTGATACCAGTAAGAAATCACAGCGATGGAGTTGCTATGCTGTCTATAAGAGTAACAACCTGAAAGGCTGGAATAGACAGAACTGGAGGAATGGAACATCTTGGGAAGGTAAGACATGGAAAAGTGACCCTTTCCAGATAGATCCCCAAATTCCTGCCAATATGCAACCAAGTACTAAAGAATTCAGCTCTTCCAGCATGCCAAGCGAAGGAATCACCTACTTCCAGAGAGGACATATCGTTGCTTCTGAAGACAGAATCTGCAGCAAGGATGTAAATGGACAGACTTTCTATATGACCAATATGCAGCCTCAGATAGGAGAGTTCAATGGTGGTATTTGGGCTGAAATGGAAGCTAAAATCAGAAACTTTCTGACATACAATATGAGCACTCAAGCTGCGTATGCCAATGATACCATGTATGTCTGCAAAGGTGGAACCATTGACAAGTCTGAGCAGATTTTGGGCTATACTAAAAATAGATTTATAGTCCCAAAATACTTCTTTGCAGCAGTCATGATCAAAAATAAATCCGGTCATAAAGCTATCGGATTCTGGTTTGAACACAAAAAATATGATCCTTCCACAGAAAAGTTGAGCGCACATATTGTCAATATTGCCAAACTTGAGGAACTTACTGGTATCGACTTCTTCTGCAATCTTCCTGATGATGAAGAAAGACTGATTGAGAACGTGAATATCACACCATCCTATTTGCAAACCGTTTGGAAAATAACAAACTAAGTTCTCTGATACTTTACAACAATTCACTATACAGAATAAGAGGATGCATCGAAACGATTCGTTTGATGCATCCTCTTAACTTTTCCTCCAACACAAGGTCTATCTTCTGCTATTAAAACGAGAAGATGTTCCCTTAATCGGACTCTGACAAGCAGCCTTACCAAATGACTTCTGCTCAGTTACACCTGCTCCACGAGTCTGAGCCTTGGCATGATTGGTATCGTTCAAGCGCTCAAAATCAAAATAGATAACATCGCCCTTAACGCTTCCCGTGCCTATCATATAACCGAAGAATGTATCATATCCCTTCTTGTCTTCATATCCCAAATGGAAACCAGCCTGAGAAGAACCATAGTCTAACACAAAGGTTGCCCCACTATTCTTGTACTTGATATAAATATCTCCATTATCCTCTATGTACCAGGAGAAATCCAAGGTATGGCTCTTATCTTCAATGACATTTCCTTGAGAATCCAAGAGATAATCAGTCTCCACACCCTCTCCACTATAAGATTTTGAATTCTGATTATATTGGAAGAACTTCATGGTCGTATAATAAACCTCTGTGCTACGCGATTCGCCATCCGGATTGATATAAGAATAATCCATCTCACCACCCCATTCTCCACAGAGAGTCTGGGCCATCGCCGTACGTTCATCACCGCCCTGGTTGTTCCCATTACCACCCTGATTCCAATAATCATTATTCCAGTGCCAGTCGCCATAGTTATTGCTCCAGCCGTATGGGTCATGCCAGCAACCATCATACCAAGGATCATCGTCACAACTGACAAATGTCATGGATGCTACTGTTATCGCAGCCAACATCAACAAAGATTTTATATTTTTCATATCTCGTCCCTTTCTTTTTAATCTGTTTCCTGAGGAAACAGCAAGTCTCTTTACTTATTCATATAATTTACCACTCTTCTCAGATATTTCAGCGAATCAGAATCTGAGGAAGAAGCACGGGTATCATCGAAAGTTCCCTGATGAGGCTTTGCCCAACCATATTCCCTGGAATCATACCAGTCATCAGGATCATACCAGTCATAATTCCATTCGTTAGGAGAAGCCGTCTTCACCAATCTGAAATCCGCGCTGCTATTCCCACATTCAACCGTTCCATAGAAATAATCATCATCCAAAGAATAGTTATAAATCGTAGCATACGAGTTTTCCTCTATGAAGTGAATTTTGATGACACCATTACTCACCGCCCACTCTATATGATTAGCAACGTAATTCCAAGGAGCATTGCTGTATCGGTCTATCCAATACCCCTTTCCGTGGTCGGAATAAGAGTTGCTTGGTATAAACGTTATCTCAGAAGTGGTAGAAGCATAATAATGATCACCATACGTCAATCCAATATCCATATAGCCTTTCCAAGTGCCATATAAAGTATCGCCAATGTCAGCGTCCTCATCGCAAGATGTGAAACTGAGGCTCATCAAAGCCACGATAGCCATCGTCAAGAGAGTCTTTAAATTTTTCATATCCATATAAGTCTTTAAATTAGTATTTCTTTGTTTATTTGCTGCAAAGATACGTCAAATAATCATGCCAACAAAGGGTTTTTAGGAAAAAAACAGGGAGAAATCCCTATGATGTAATGGAATATCCCTAAACAATTTGGAAATTACAAGTTTTTTGTTTATCTTTGCATAAGATAAGCTGCATCTCAGCAAAATATTCAAGCAAGCTTGATATTCTGCATTCGATTTGCATTATCTTTGTCGAAAATATTAACTTAAGAATATGACCAGAAGACTCATACACATTATTATATTGGGGTTATTATCAATATCTGGATATTGCGGAACACCCTATTGTGACATAAGAAAGTTCTCTATTATTGATGGACTTGCTGCCAACAACATATCAGACTTATGTCAGGGAGCAGACAACATGATGTGGTTTGCTACCTATAATGGTCTGTCATATTATGACGGCTATACTTTCCACACCTTCCGCGACTTACCTGATAACCAAGATGTCCTCAGTACGAACCGTATTCGCAATATCTTCCCTTGCACCAACTATGACCTTTGGTGTGTTACATACGACCGTCGCCTCTACGTATATGATACCCATTTGTGCGACTTTGTAAACATAGAGGATCAAATCAATGAGAAGTTCAATATTCATCTTTATGCCGACAAAGTTTACACCCTAAGTCCAAAAGCAAGTTGGATAACTACAGCTGACCACAAATACGCAATCAGAATTTCAGAAAAAGAATTTACAGACGACAATCCAAAACTCATCATGGGAGGAACTAAAAGCCTGCCAAGTGGAAATATCTGGTATATAACCGCCGACAAGAAGGGGCGTGAATGGATCCTTACTGACAAGGGTACTCATATCTATGGTACCAAATTCACCACTCCAATTCCATTTAAATGGTTCCGACAGGTAGGCAACACCATTTACCTGGCTACAACAGATGGCAGAGTTGCCGTCTTTGATGAAACCAGAAACCATATCTCCATGATTCCGATGCCGGAAGGAGTCACAAAAATCAATGAATTAAAAAATACAGGCTATCAACTCCTGATAGCCACCAATATCGGTGTAGTAGTCTATAATCCACGTACATTCAAATCTGAAGTTGTAAGTGTTCAGAATCCTAACCAGCCTGTAGCAGAAGTCAAGAAGATATACGTAGATAGCAAAGACCAGCTATGGGCATTTACTGACGGTATGGGTGTAACCATCATCAATCCGAATACATTGGAGAAGAAATGGTTGTTTGCAGACCAGGAAAATCCTGCTTTGCGTACTGTCAGTGAAAAAAATTTCATCATGGAAGATGAACACAATACGCTATGGATGATACCTAACGGAGGTACATTCAGCTACTATGACAGAGCAAAAAAAGAATTAGTCCCTTATGTTTTGCAAAGCAACTCTCAAGGCAATGCAAGTATTCCAAGAATCACTAAATACGTAATTTCAGACCAAAAAATTCTTTGGGCAACGGGTATTCATGACCTTACACAAATCAACTTCAAATATCATGAATATACGCTGAGCCAAGTTGAAAATACAGATAGCGAAGTACGCGCCGTCACACTTGACCATAATCGTAACTATTGGGATGGATTTATCCCTGGATATTTAAAGATTAGCAATGACAAGCATCAGAAGCTTGGCTACATCACCCCAAGTGGTCAATTATCCCAAACACCAGTTCAGTTCTCCACCTGTGGCATCTATGCACTCTACGAAGACAGTCAGGAATACATGTGGATAGGAACAAAGGGAGACGGGCTCTATCTTTTGAAAGACGGAGAATTGCAGCATTTCACCCATAATCCGGCAGACCCATACTCTCTGCCTGATGATAGAATCTATGATATTGTAAGCGATAGACAAAACAGAATCTGGATTGCGACTTTTGGAGGTGGACTGGCCGCTGTCGAAAGAGTAAACGGCACCTATCGCTTCATTTCAAACAGAAATAAACTCAACTGGTTCAAGAATGGGCTCTACCAAAGAGTACGCCGAATTACATGTACCAACAAAGGTACCATATTAGCAGCAACAACCGACGGACTTGTTACATTCTCCGACGAATTCAAGGATTATTCCAAGATTAAATTCTATCATTCTAATCATATTATAGGTGATACAGCTTCCCTCATGGCAAGCGATGTCAACTATACATTGGTTCGTTCTAACGGAGATACTTATATCTCTACATTAGGTGGTTGTCTGCAAATTACAACCAGTAAATCATTATTAGAAAATAATATAAGAGTCGAATTCGTCAAGAATATCAACCAGGACGAAGGTATCGTACAGAGTATGATAGAAGATAATGCAGGAAATATCTGGATTATCAGGGAATCCAGTGTCGATAAATTCAATCCAAGCACAGGAAAAATAGATGTTTTTGGACCAAACGATTTTGATTTCCACATGACGTTTACAGAATGCCGCCCTTTCCATGATCCTTCAACGGACAAGATTACACTCGGTACCCCTATGGGGAGCATAACCTTTGATCCGAAGGTACTCAATAAGACTACCTATCAACCGAAAATACTGTTTACCTCTCTGCACTTCAACGGAGAGGATCATACCATTCCTATCCTGCATAGGTCAAATATAGTCATTCCTTCTGACAAGAGAAATCTGACCATAACCTTTGCAGCACTTGACTATACCAGAAAGTATCAGACATATTATGCCTACCGTCTGGAAGGTCATACACCCGAAGGCGTATGGATTCCATTAGGAAGTCAAAATATAATTGGTTTCAACCGCATTCCTCATGGTAAATACATCCTCAAGGTAAAAGCCACCAATACACATGGCGTCTGGAGTAAATATATCGCAGAACTCCCGATAGAAATCGAACCCACTTTCTGGGAGAGCATATTGGGAAAAGTCATTCTTTTCATATTGTTCATCTTAGGTCTTGGCTTAGTATTCTATATGTATAACAACCGACAAATACAAAAACTCAGCCATGAAATGAGTGTACTGAAGAACAATTTCTTCAGCAATGCTTCACACAAATTGAGAACCCCACTTTCTCTGATAGGCGGTCCAATAACAGAAGTGCTGGAAAATGAAGAAGGACTCTCAGAAGAAAGCCGAAACCTATTGACATTGGTTCAAAGGAATGCCAAAGAGATGTACCAGATGGTCAACCAAATGCTGAAGTTTGACAACAATAGCAATTTCTATGAAGATGGAGGTCTTGACAAAGATTCTCATGTAATCCACGAAAATGGAGAGATAGAAGACTCAAATGCCAAGAACTACATAGAAGATGTAGCTTTAGACTCTGCAGAAGAATTTGAAAAGGGAGAAAAAGATATCACCATACTCGTGGTAGAAGACAATGCGGACCTACGCACCTTCCTGGATACAATTCTGAGAAAGGACTACAATGTATTACTTGCAGAAAATGGAAAGAGAGGTCTTGAAATGGCACGCAAATTTGTACCAGACTTCATCTTAACAGATGTCACGATGCCTGTTATGGATGGAATCACCATGGTACACTATATCAAGCAAGACAGCAATATCTCCCATATTCCAATCATAATACTCTCTGCCAAGGCCAGTCTGGAAGACCACCTCAAGGGATTTGAAGAAGGAATTGATGGTTATCTGACCAAACCATTCTCTGCCACTTATCTGAAAGGCAGAATTGAAGCGGCCATCAACTATCGCAAGAGTCTGCAACAAGAATTGCTCAGAAATATTCATTTTGAAGACGAAACGCAAACGAGTCATAACACGACTGTTCAAAACAAAGCAGAGGAGCCTCAACGTATTACGATTGGCGAATCTACCATTAGCATACAGGATCATACCATCAAGAAAGTGCTGAAGTTTGTCTTGGAAAACATTTCTGATCCAGACATGAAGATAGACGATATTGCACAGGCCATGGGCATGAGTCGCAGTGTACTCTATGGAAAAATCAAAAATGCGGTAGGATTGACTCCTATTGATTTCGTCCGCCACATCAAAATTATGAAAGCCATCGAGATGTTACGGGATACTGATGAAACGCTGACCAGCATTGCATTCGCTGTAGGCTTCAGTGATCCGAAATATTTTTCTAAGGTGTTTAAGAAAGAAATGGGTATAATTCCAAGCGAATATAGGGAGAAAAACAAATAAAAACAGTTTGATATACCCTAAAAAACAAAAAATACACCATAAAAAAAGAAATTTATTATACTTTTGCATCAGTTCTTAGAAAAGTTAAATGATAGATTTTTTGTGAACTTCTTAAGATACAAGTAGTTATCCATACAGAAGTTCAAAAAACCCAGGGTTTGTGAAAATCCTGGGTCTTTTTATTTTCTAAGTTATTACTTTTTTAGAAAAATTATCAGTCATAATTTACTCTTCTAAAAGAAAAATAGTATCTTTGCACTCTAAAAGAAGAAATAAGAATAAAAAATATAGATACAAACAAAAATGAGAACTGTTTACGAATTCTCTGTCAAGGACAGAAAGGGAAAGGATGTTTCCCTCAAAGAGTATGCTAATGAAGTATTACTCATCGTCAACACAGCCACAAAATGTGGTTTTACTCCACAGTATGAAGAACTGGAGAAATTATATGAGACCTATCACTCTCAGGGTTTTGAAGTCTTAGACTTCCCTTGCAACCAGTTTGGTCAACAAGCTCCAGGAACAGACGAAAGCATCCACCAATTCTGTAAACTTACATACGGTACAGAATTTTCTCGTTTCAAAAAGATAAAGGTAAATGGCGATGACGCTGCTCCTCTTTACAAATTCTTGAAGGAAAGCAAAGGGTTTGCTGGTTGGGATGAATCTCATCCTCTCTATCCTGTGCTCGACAAAATGCTCAGCGAAGCTGATCCTAACTACAAAGAGAGTAATGACATCAAATGGAATTTTACTAAATTCCTGATTAACAAAAAAGGTCAGGTTGTTGCTCGTTTTGAGCCTACCACTAACTTTGAAGTAATTGCCAAGCAAATAGAGGAACTTCTGAAGGCATAAGAATCAACGTATATGTGCGATATCGTTACCGTCTGATATCGCCATCATCGTTTGTAGGAATCTATCCCCCAAATAATAGAGAAAGCCAAATGTTTTACTTGCATAAAACATTTGGCTTTTCTTTTTCTATTTAGATATATATTTCCGACCATTGCGGATGACAAGACCATGATAGCTACCATCCACACGCAGTCCGTTCATATTGTATATCGCAGCTTTCGCAGGCTGCGGCTTTGACGAAACTACTGCACTGATGCCAGTGAGCACTTTCTGTGTGATATCCTCGAAACGGCCATTCTTCTTCTCCTTATGCTCATTCTCTGGAGCTTGATAGAAGCGATAATAGATATCGCGAGACACATTCAAGATATCCTCCGTCTGCGTTTCCTGATCACCATAGCTAAAGATGATATTGGTTCCATAAGGCAAAGAAATATGATAGAAGAGTTTGCCACCTATCATCCTGGTATCGGTCAGTTGATTGCCTGGCCATCCTCCGTTGTTTCCTTCACCCCAAGCAAAGAGGTAAGGCACACGATCCTCGTCGCAAGTCACATAGATGTTTATCTTGTCAGAAGGAGCCTCGCCACCACCCCATTGCTCAACAAGCCATGTGGTCTTTTGGCGCATATAGTTCTTAAAAACGGCAGCCTTGGCCAGTTCATCTTGGTTCTTGGCGACATTGCTGCTATTCTTCCAACATAGATAGTCGTTAGCTGCAGCATCGGAAATCTTTGCCGCCACACCATCAATATAAGCGTTCATCTCTGCATAGTGATTGGCATAAAACTCCTGCCAGACCTCCTTCACCTTGTCGCGGAAGTGCTTAAAATTCCAGGCACGATCAATGATAAACTGCTCAAACTTAGCTCCATTGAAGATAAAATGACGGAAATTGGTTTCATTATAAGCATTACCAAAGTCCCATACAGGGCCAAAAGTCCACTTGGTATCTGCACCTTTTTCCTTGTAGAGATAGCAACTGCCATGAAATCCCTCCTCATCTTGCAACAGCTCACGCACGATATACACCTTTGCCAAAGACTCGATGTCTACATACTTTTCCCATTCCGTATCGTTTTCATTTTTGCTACAGATAGCCTTGGCGATGGCATTCCACTGTGTCTGCAAATAGTTTTCTTGCTCTGCGGAGAGCACCTCTGGGGTATGATAAGTAAGCACCATGTTCTGGCTGCCCAACTTCACATTGATATGAGGATCTGTATCATAATTGTCTATCTCCACGAGCCATCCGCCCGTGATAGCCTCAGGATCAGTCGCCTTGTCAGCCTGCTCTACGATGTTAACTCGTTTTTTATCAACACGTATCTTTTCGGTTATGAAATACAAGCCCTGATATTTTCCATTGAGCACCAATTCAACAGGTTGTGAATCTGTGGTATAAGGCAAGCCCACACGACGGCTCAATTCATAGCCTACCAGATTGCGGAGAAAACCCAAATCATCATCGGCACCAGCCATGAGCAAGAAGTGCTTGCTCTTCACCATACCCACAGGGTTCACCTTACTATCAAACTTCAAGCGATAAGGTTTCTTGTCAAACCCTTCCCACGTCCAGTTACCACGTCCTTTAATTATCAAGGTTTCTGGTTTATCTGCAGAAGCCATATTCTCATACCCCTCCAATCCCAAGGCATCAATATAGGCCGTGGCTGACACATAAGTTTCTTTGGAAGTGATAGGCTGTGCATCCTGAGTGTTAACATACATGACGGGTAAAGTCCCCGATGGTTTCAAAGCTGATGTCATGGTTGGATCTGTTGCGGCATGGACAGCAGACAGACTGCCCAAGTTGCACATCACAACGAGCAGCAATAACAGTATTTTTTCTTTACTAAACATAAATATAAGTCTAATGATTCAAAATTTCAAGTTATAACAAGTTATTAGAAGTAGAAAGAGAAGGCGCATCATTGCCTGATGAAGTTGCGCCTTCTCTCACATATATATATTGAAAAATCAGCATAAGCACACTTACGCCTTGGCCTACATCTCTACCTGTGGCACATCCTTGAGGAATTTTTCTATTTCTTCATCGCTGACAGAATAGTTTTGCAAGTCACCATTGATATAGCTGTCGTATGAAGGCATATCAATAAGACCATGTCCTGAAAGACAGAAGAGAATAACCTTCTTCTCGCCTTTCTCCTTAGCCTTGAGCGCCTCGCGAATAGTAGCAGCAATCGCATGACAGCTCTCTGGCGCAGGAATGATACCCTCGGTACGAGCAAAGAGCATACCAGCCTTGAATGACTCCAACTGTGGAATATCTACACCATGCATATATCCGTCCTTGATCAACTGAGAAATGATCATACCAGCACCATGATAACGCAAACCACCAGCATGGATATTCGCAGGCTTGAAATCATGACCTAAGGTGTACATTGGAAGCAATGGTGTATAACCAGCCTCATCACCAAAGTCGTATTCAAACTTACCACGAGTCAACTTAGGACAGCTTTCAGGTTCTGCTGCAATAAATTCAGTATTCTTTCCATCCTTAATCTTATGACGCATGAAAGGGAAGGCGATTCCACCAAAGTTACTACCACCACCAAAACAAGCTATCACAGTATCAGGATACTCACCAGCCATAGCCATCTGCTTTTCTGCCTCCAGACCAATGACTGTCTGATGAAGAGCCACGTGATTTAACACAGAACCCAAAGTATATTTACAACCAGGAGTTGTTGTAGCCAACTCTACAGCCTCACTGATGGCAGTACCTAATGAACCTGGATGATGAGGATCACGGGTAATGATGTTTTTACCAGCTCTTGTACTCATAGAAGGAGAACCCTCTACTGTAGCACCAAAGGTACGCATAATACTGGAACGATATGGTTTTTGCTGCATGGTAATCTTTACCTGATAAACAGCCGCTTCCAATCCATAGAGTTTGGCAGCATAAGACAAAGCAGCACCCCACTGACCAGCACCCGTTTCTGTTGTGACATTCGTATCACCCTCTTGCTTACAATAGTAGCACTGAGGAAGAGCAGAATTAATCTTATGTGAACCTAAAGGGTTGGTACTCTCATTTTTGAAATAGATATGAGCAGGAGTACCTAAAGCCTCTTCCAAAGCATAGGCACGAACCAGAGGAGTAGAACGATAGAAAGTATATTTTTCCAATACGTCTTCAGGAATATCTATCCACGCATGCTCCTGATCCAATTCCTGCTTGGAACATTCCTTATTAAATATATGTGAAAGATCATCAGCATTGAGAGGCTGGTGAGTCTGAGGATTCAATGGAGGCAATGGCTTATTAGGCATATCTGCCTGAATATTATACCACTGTGTTGGGAGTTCACTCTCCTGCAAAATAAATTTCTTCTGTCTCATGTGATATCATTTTTATATTAATTATTATGTCTTTTCTTACATTTTGTTAATAGATAAATTCATTTTGCGACAAAATTACAAAAAACATTTGAGATAAAAGAAAAAACGGCAATATTTTTGCTTTTTATCTGAAAAATATCGTAAAACGGCAGGAAATCAGTTAAAACAAGAGGCGTTGTAAACGCTATTCATCATCTTTTACTTATACAAAAAACTACAAAATTCATACAAACGATAAATTTATGCCCCGTTTATTGCTCAATATCATTCAATATAGATACAGCCTGCTCTACACTCCTGATACCAGAAATACGCAAGTAGCGCTTGTTGCTTTTCTCTTTCAAGTTGCACATCCTCACATGTTTGGTTACATAATCCAACACCTTAGAGAACATGACACTCCTGTAAAAAGGACTCTGCACATTGCTCACAAACTGTAATTGAAGAACATTTTGCTTCAGCATCATCTTCTCGCATCCCATACGCTTGCCCAATCTACGCAGGGTAACCACATGCATCAGTTCTTCGGCCTCATGAGGCACTGGACCGAAACGATCTATCAATCGCTTTTTATAAGCAGCCAGATCATCATCATTCTCTATACAATCCAACTCCCGATATAAAAGCATTCGTTCACTACTACCAGGAACATACGAATCTGGGAAATACATCTCCAAGTCGCTCTCCACTGAACAGTCATCTACAAAGTCGTCACCCGTGAGCACCTTACCTTGATCCAAGTCTTCCTGATACAAATCATTGAATTCTTCATTCTTCAACTCGGTCACAGCCTGCGACAAAATCTTCTGATAGGTTTCATATCCCAAATCTTCCATGAAACCACTCTGTTCTGAACCCAACAAGTTACCTGCTCCACGAATATCTAAATCCTGCATGGCAAGATTAAATCCACTTCCCAAGTCACTGAAAGTTTCCAACGCCTCCAAACGTCTCCGAGCCTCAATTGTCAGTACGCTTTTAGGGGGTGCCAACAAATAGCAAAACGCCTTTTTGTTACTTCTGCCAACTCGTCCTCTCATCTGGTGCAGATCACTTAAGCCGAAATGATGCGCATCATTGATAATGATCGTATTGGCATTGGAAATATCGATACCATTTTCCACAATAGTTGTAGAAAGCAGCACATCATAGTCATAGTTGATAAAGCCCATGATAATCTTTTCCAACTCCTCAGGCTTCATCTGACCATGTCCGATGACAACTCGACAATCAGGTACATGTTTCTCTATCAGGAGTTTAATCTCCTGAAGTTTAGAAATCCGATCATTGACAAAATACACCTGTCCATTACGACTCATTTCAAAATTGATGGCATCAGCAATCACTTCTGAAGAAAAACTGGTCAGCTCCGTATGGATCGGATAACGGTTAGGTGGCGGTGTACGCATGATACTCATATCTCTTGCTCCCATCAGCGAGAACTGGAGGGTACGAGGAATAGGCGTAGCACTCATGGTCAGCGTATCCACGTTGACCTTCATCTGGCGCAGTTTCTCCTTTATACTTACTCCAAACTTCTGTTCCTCATCAATAATGAGCAAGCCTAAATCTTTCCATACAACCGATTTGGAAATCAATTTATGCGTACCTATCAAAATGTCTATTTTACCATCCTTTAAGTCAGCCAAAATCTGTCGGGTTTCCTTTGCAGATCGGGCACGGCTCAAATATTCTACCCTCACAGGCATTCCCTCAAGACGCGACTTGAATGTCTGATAATGCTGAAATGCCAAAACGGTAGTAGGAACCAGTACTGCCACCTGTTTACTGTCACAAGCAGCTTTAAAGGCAGCACGAATGGCTACCTCCGTTTTTCCGAAGCCAACATCTCCACACACCAGCCTGTCCATAGGGCGGGAGCTTTCCATATCAGCCTTCACCTCCATGGTAGCCTTATTCTGGTCAGGCGTATCTTCATAGAGAAAAGAAGCTTCCAACTCATGTTGCAAATATCCATCCAGACTAAAAGCATAGCCCTTTTCATGACGACGCTTAGCATACAACTTAATCAGGTCGCGTGCTATATCCTTGATACGCTTCTTTGCCTTTTCCTTCATCCTATCCCAGGCACCAGTACCTAAGGTAGAAAGACGCGGAGGTTCACCGGTATCGGCACTTCTATATTTGCTGATTTTATAGAGCGAATGGATAGAAACATCCACTTTATCGTTATTCTTATAGACGATGCGTATCATTTCCTGATAGCTTTCACCAGTAGGAACACGAACCAAGCCGCCAAACTTACCGATTCCAAAATCCACATGTACGATAAAGTCGCCCGGTTCCATTTCCTGCAACTCTTTCATCGTAAGCGCCATTTTACCAGCACGAGCAGAATCAGAACGCAAATTGTATTTATGAAAACGGTCAAAAATCTGATGATCTGTAAAGAAACAGCATTTTTTGTCAGAATCCACAAACCCTTCGTGAATGGTTTTATCTACAGGAACAAAAGAAATCTGATAACGTTGCAAATCTTCACTATCAAAAATATCCTTCAACCTTTGCTGCTGTTTCTGACTGTCAGCTAAAATATATAAAGTATATTTCTGAAGAAGATAATCCTCAAGAGTTTTAGCCAACAATTCAAAATTCTTATGGAATAAAGGTTGTGGCTGGATATTAAAATGAATGCAAGCAGAAGACTTACCTTCTCCCTCCAAAGCATTTGGATTTTTATCCACATGCCCCATTTCTATGCGCACTCTTTCTGCCAATCCCTCTTTCAACTGAGTCGTAGTACAGAGATTCAACTCTTTCTTCATCCGCTGTCTGATTTGCTCAGCCTCCATTTCTGTAGCCCCTTCCAGCTGTTCAGTCAAACTTTGAGCCGAGAAACCATCATGATAAATCTGTTCGATACGATCATGAAGAAAGACGAAATCCTTCATGACAACAATTGTATCCTCACCCAAAAAAGAAAATATCGGTTGTTTTTCACTTTCAAGAGAAGATAATTCAGGCACAATCTCTATACATTCTCTCTTGGCTTTCGACAACTGACTTTCCACATCAAAGGTACGGATGGAATCGATCTCATCTCCGAAGAAATCTATACGAAAAGGAAATTCACAGCTATAAGAATATACATCCAGGATACTACCACGGACAGCAAATTGTCCTGGTTCATAAACATAATCAGTCTCCTCAAAGCCAAAATCTCTCAGCGTATGCACAATATTGCTCAAAGCAATCTCTTGAGAAACAGAAAGTTTAAGTATGCGCTCATCCAGTTTCTTTTTGGTAACAACCAATTCTGCCAAGGCATCAGGATAAGAAACTATAAATAAATTTCTATTTTGCGATAAACGAGCCAAGACTTCCGTTCGAAGAATTTCATTGGCAGCATCTTTTTGCCCATACTTGATGGCACGACGATAGCTGGAAGGAAAGAAAAAAACATTTTCCTGTCCCATCATTTGTGTCAAGTCGTGATAAAAATAGCCAGCCTCATCAGCATCATCCAAAACAAAAAGTACGGTTTGTCCTAATTGCTGATATACAGACGCAAAAAAGATTGGTGCTGAAGAACACACCAATCCCTTAAGGGAAATCATTTTAACCTGTTTTTTCCCCAATAAATCCAAAAGGGCCTTCGTCTGTGACGAACGCCCGTAAATATTTTCAATCTCTTGTATGGTCACGCTTTTTAGTTTTTCTTAGGATACTTCTTAAACCAGCCATCCAAGCGAAGGCGCATTACACCAAAGAAAGCCTCTCCAAAGATACCTCCATTCATCTTGCTCACACCCTCGCGACGGTTGACAAAGATAACAGGTACCTCTTTGATTTTAAATCCTATCTTATGAGAAGTGAACTTCATCTCGATTTGGAAAGCATATCCTTTGAAACGAATTTTATCCAATTCGATGGTTTCCAACACCTTGCGACGATAGCAAACAAATCCTGCCGTTGTATCGTGCACCTTGAATCCTGTAACCAGACGAACATACTTGGACGCAAAATAACTCATAAGGACACGACCGATTGGCCAATTAACCACATTGACGCCCGAAACATAACGAGAACCTACTGCAACATCATATCCTTCATCATGAGTAGCAGCATAAAGACGTGGCAAATCATTAGGATCATGACTAAAGTCAGCATCCATTTCAAAGATAAAATCATATCCCTGTTGGAGCGCCCACTTAAAGCCTGTGATATAAGCAGTGCCTAAACCTAATTTACCAGAACGCTCCAAGATATGAAGACGTCCATTAAACTCACCCGCCATCAGATTCTTGACAATAGCAGCCGTACCATCAGGACTTCCATCGTCAATCACAAGAATATCAAATTGCTTTTCGAGCCCGAAGACTGCCCGAATGATCTTCTCTATGTTTTCCTTCTCATTATAAGTAGGAATGATTACTATGCTATCGCTCTTCATAATAGTTTTTATTAATCAAGTACCAATAATTCTTATAGTTAAATATGATATGCAAAGATACGACTTTTATCACAATTCCACTATATTTTTGATTATTTTTTCATTTATTGGTCAGGATTTTCTACAAAACCCTGATATTCCTTGTCTAAACCATTCATAATTGCCTCATAACTCTCCGTCATCTGATGCTTAATATTGTCAGCACCTCTGCCTATAGGAGCTATTGGCTTATGTATAGTCAACTTCAACGGATGCCAAAACACCCAAAAAATATCTTTCATACGCGGCTTCACCTGGAAACTGCCATTGATGGTAAGAGGACAAACCGGCAACTGCAGTTCGTCTGCCAACATAAAAGCACCTCGACGGAAAACACCCATATGACCGGTAAAAGTTCTGGCACCTTCAGGGAACACCACTAATGACATTCCCTCCTTGAGTTCTTCACGAGCCTTGTCATAGGAAGCACGGATTTTGGAAGGTCCGCTCTTATCTACGAAGATATGATGAGCATACTCGCAAGCCACTCCTACCAAAGGAATCTTACGAAGACCTTTCTTCATCATCCACTTGAAATTACGTCCCAAAAAACCATATATCAGGAAGATATCAAAGGCTCCCTGATGATTGGCTACAAAAACATAGCTCTGCTTTTTCTCCAAATTTTCACGTCCTTCTACCTTTACAGGCAACAGGAGAATACGTATCCACAACTGCGACCAGATCTTACCAGGATAATATCCCCAGAAATGACCATTACCTAACATACACCCCACAACTGTGGTAATACTCGTAATAATACTTGCCAATACCAAGATAGGCAAGCACACCAATAATTGGTATAAACGATATAAATATTTCATAATCTCAATATTTTTTACGCTGATAATACTTTTATATGGTAATTCTTATTTTCTCTTTAATGTGACAACTACGATTTCGGCGGTAGCTCCTATACGGATAGGAATCACGCCACCCAATCCGGCAGTCGTAAAGAGCTGGCAACCTTCACGCTCATACAAACCATAGTCATAACTGGCAAACATGGTTGGTCGGATGCCCAAGACCTCAACTTGTCCTGCATGAGTATGACCGCTGAATGTCAATTGTGGTGCCACTAAAACCGTATCTTTAGATCCATACACCTCATTAATTTTAGAAGGAACCATATCTTTCCACTGCGTTGGTATATGCTGGAGCATCAAGATAAAATTTCCCGGTTTGATGGATGCAAGTGATTTCGCCACACTTGTCCGCTTCGGCTTATCATAATTTTCCGTTCCAGCTATATAGATGGAATCCTGTCCTCTATACACCACCCGATGTTCATTATTCAGCAGTTGCCATCCTAAACTTCGCTCAAAATCCTGTACCCTTTTCTCTATTTCAACCTGTTCATCAGAATCTGCATCAACATAATAACTATAATCGTGATTGCCCAAGATACTATAAACTCCATCCTTTGCTTTCAACGAACGAAGCATCTGATAATAAGGTACTAATTCTGAAGGATGTGCATTTTGCAAATCACCCGTAAAGCAAATCATGTCAGGATGCTGTGCCTGAATGCTGTCAATATCCCGCTGAGGAATATCCGATCTCCAACCATAATAGGAGCCGAGATGGAAATCACTAAACAGGACTATTCTATACCCATCGAAGTTCTTTGGTAAATCAGACAGATATATGGTAACTTGTTTCACTTCCAGTTTACGGAAACCTAAAGTAAATCCATAGATAAACGTCACGAAAGCCACAATAGCCAAAACGAGTCCAAGAATTCGTCCCCAATTCTTCTCTAAATGAAAATATCTTTTGCAGCACCAGCCTAAGGAACTGCAGAAAGCAAAGACAAACTCCGGCACAGCACAGACCGCCATCAGAACGAACCAGATATCAACCAGCAAGGGATTTTTCGGTACAAAGTTTGGCAGAAAAGCCAAATATACACTATATCCCAAAACTATCATAGCAGGAATCCACAACAAAAACCTTTTTCTACCAGTTACCTTCTGGAATTCAGTCTTGAATATCCATAAATAAGGCAACACAGTACCCAATATAATGGGTATAAGTATTCTATATATCATTTTTTCATCAAACTTGATTGCAAGAATCGCCGCATGAGTTCCACTGGAATACCACGTCTATTTGCATAATCTCTCAACTGATCCTCCCCTATCTTTCCCAGTTCAAAATAATGTGCCTTTGGATGAGAAAACATCAAGCCCGACACACTGGCATGGGGCGTCATCATACCACTTTCAGTAAGTCTGATACCAACCTCTTTCATCCCAAGAATTTCATCCAGGAGAAAATTGATACTGGTATCCGGCATGGAAGGATAGCCCACTGCAGGGCGAATACCCTGATAGTCCTCTCTAAGGAGCTGCTCCATCGTCAACTTTTCATCTGCTGCATATCCCCAGAAAGTAGTTCTAACTTCCTGATGCATACACTCAGCTGTGGCTTCTGCCAACCGGTCACTAAGCGTTTGTGCCAACATCGACTGATAATCATCATGACGATACAACTCCACAATTTCCGCATCAACCGTAGCACAAAAGATACCCAAGCAATCCGTCTTTTCCATATAGATGGGGCGCAAGAAATCAGACAGACACAAATTAGGTTGTCCATCCGCAGAAACATTTTGCTGACGGAGCATGGGAATACGAACCTCCGAGCGAATGGTCTGACCGTTGGTTTTATCATTCAAATCATCGATTAAGACGATATCATCCCCATCACTACAGGCTTTCATCAATCGAAACAAAGCATGAGTATGATATTTACCATACCAAGACTTCAACATCAGAAGCGCCTCCTGTTTCATTTTTTCTTTTTCGCCTACAGGCTTACCACTCAGTCCCCAAGCATGAAAGAAATAGAGCCAATTGATATACGGTACTATATCCGCAATATCGTATGTCAAAACCTTTCTCAAAATCTTAGAATTTATGATTTTCTAAAAGTAAGTTCTTCACCACGATAAGCCTCGTCAAACTCTCCCTTATTATATATAAGGTGTCCATTACAGATCGTTTGCTCCACTTGCCATTGGTATTCATGTCCCTCCATAGGACTCCACCCGCATTTACTTTGGATGATTTCTTTCTGAACAGTCCAAGCAGTATGAGGGCGAACAATGACAATATCTGCCTGATAGCCCGGACGCAAAAAGCCACGTTTGTCCACCTGAAAGAGTTTGGCAGGACAATGGGACATCACCTCTACCATTCTTTCAATAGAAAGAACGCCTTCGTCCACCAATTCCAACATACTTACCAACGAGAATTGCACCATCGGCATACCCGAAGCAGCCTTGGCACAACCGCCCTGCTTGTCTTTCCATTCATGAGGAGCATGATCAGTGCCAACAACCGAAATTCGTCCATCAGCCAAAGCCTCACGTAATGCCTGCCTATCTTTCACTGTCTTAATAGCAGGATTACATTTGATGAAAGCTTTCTTGTCGGCATAATCCTCATCAGAGAAATAAAGATGCGCAATGACAGCTTCACCCGTAATATTCTCATCTTTTCCGAAGAATTCAAGTTCACGAGCGGTAGTCACATGCGCAATATGCAGATGAGCCCCAGACTCCTTTGCCAATTTAACAGCCAGACTACTACTTTCGTAACAAGCCTCTACACTACGGATTTCCGGATGGAATTTCACATCAGGATCTTCACCATATTTTTTCTGATAGGCAGCCATATTGCGATTGATGATGTCAGTATCCTCGCAATGAGTCATCACAGGCAGTCCCAATTTCTTGGCTTTAACAAATATCTGTTGCAAAGACTCATACTTATCCACCAGCATATTGCCCGTGCTGGAACCCATGAAGAGTTTAATACCCGGAATACGATGAACATCCAATCTATCAAATGAATCTACATTATCATTGGTTGCACCAAAAAAGAAACTATAGTTAACATGACTTTTCTGAGCACCTAATGCAAACTTATCCTCCAAAGCCTCCAAAGTCGTAGTTTGAGGATTGGTATTAGGCATTTCGAAGTAAGAAGTCACACCACCAAAGGCGGCAGCTCTACTCTCGCTCTCAATATCAGCCTTACGTGTCAAACCCGGTTCACGGAAATGCACATGATCATCTATCACACCAGGCAAAACAAAACACCCCGAGGCATCAATGACTTGATCATAGATTCCACGAGGTGCCTTACCTTCATATATTTCTTCAATTTGTTCACCATTGACAACAAGGTCGCCCAAGAAAGAGCGTCCTTCATTGACAATAGTTCCGTTTTTTATTAATGTTCTCATCATAATTCTACAGATTAATTACCGAAGCCATTACCTTCCGCAGTCTGATTCTCCGGAATAGTAGGTTTAGCCAGATCATTAGCAGTTGGAGCTGGAGCAGCATTCGGATCCACTTGAGGAGCTTGCATAGCAGAAGCATCTTGTCCTGCATCTCTTGTACCATTCATAATCTGCTCATTTTCCTGAGCCTTCTGATAATAATCCTTCACATATGGATCATTCTTGAAATGCTCAGTAGCCTTACTCATGATATCCTCAATCCAAGGAGAAAGCATCGGGTATTGATTTCTCATGGTAACCATGAAGAATACTCCAGGACCCAAGACATTATCAAAATTCTCGGTCACGAAAGAAGTGACCAGTTTATCTTCCTGATCAGCCAGCTGAATAGCTTCCTCGTTCAGTTTTCTTGTTACCACCTCCATATCACTACCATTCATGATAGCCTGGTCATGCTTATGCACCAATTCCATCTGCTGGTTCTGCAACTGCTGGTATTTCTTGAAGAACTTAAACAGTTTATCATTCAAAGGAGTGCCGCTAACTATCTGTTGAGCATCATCTAATTTCACATTAATGTCACCGCTCTCCAGCACCAATGGGAGGACAGCCTCATCATCCATGAAAATATTAGCCATTCTCACAGAATCCAGATTTCCGTCAAAATGGAATTGACCATGCACAACATCACAGGAATCAATATTTTTAAAATCATTGTTTTTCAGGATTTTCAGGTATAGCATCCTTCCATCCAATGTACTCACATTAGACGTACCTTGGATATTGTAGCTATTGGCACACGATGTCATTGCCAACAAGGTGATAAATGCATAAAGTATCTTATTCATAATCTGTCTGTATTTCGGGTAACAAAAGTACAATCTTAAATTGAAGTACGGAAATAAATTTATGCTATTTAATTGAATATCGTCTGTATTTAGTATTTTTTGGCATTATTCCTTCTCCAGTTCACGGGAAATACGATGTGTCGTATATAATTCCAACAAAGCTGCGATAAGCAGCAGAAGCACCCACTTATTATAAAAGTAGGTGATATACGTCTCATAGTTGGAAAACCAATTACGGGCAAAAGCATATACCGTATCAACCATAGAAATGCCCGACAATATAAAACAAATATCCGCCATTGCCTGTATGCGCTTCAGACGATGAATGACAAACGATTTTCCTTCGTATAACTGCATGGCTTGTATCACACTAAAAAGCACCGTACCTACTAAGAACACCCAACAGGTATAAAGCAACATTTTAGGATATATAAATCCAAACGCATAGCAACCTGCACCGACAACCATCAGCACGCCACCCAAGAGGAATATGGCACTCTGAATTTTACTCAACTGTTTCATTTTCTAAATCTTCTTCGTTATTATTATTAGGCAAATCGGTACTCAAGACGAAGATATCCTCATCGTCTGCCTTCATGAAATAGTTTTCTCTGGCTATTTTCTGATAAGCCTTCGGATCCACGCGCATTTCCCTCAGCAGTTTGGTGTCTGCCTGATAACGCGCAGTATATTTTTTTATCTCAGAACGCAAATTATTGATCTGAATCTGGTATTTCACATGCTGGTAGATGCTATTGTCATCAATTGCACCTACTACCAAAACACCCACTACAATCACTATAAGATACTTATAATGAGAGAGATAGCCCCATATTACACCTAATTGTTTACTCATTTATTTCGATATTTGTTTGCAAAGATAATATTTTTTTGTTATCTTTGCATCATCATTTAAGAAAAAATAATGGAAGAATATATTGTTTCTGCAAGAAAGTACCGTCCGATGACCTTCGATACGGTAGTTGGACAGAGTGCTTTGACAACAACTTTAAAGAATGCGGTGAAGAGTGGAAAGCTCGCTCACGCATACCTTTTTTGCGGCCCTCGTGGTGTCGGAAAGACTACCTGTGCCCGTATTTTTGCCAAGGCTATCAATTGCGAGCATCCCCGTGAAGACGGAGAAGCCTGCAATGAGTGCGAAAGTTGCACAGCTTTCAACGAGCAGCGCTCATTCAACATCTTTGAGCTTGATGCCGCCAGCAATAATGGTGTAGAGCAAATCAAGGCTCTCATGGAGCAAACCCGCATCCCGCCACAGATTGGCAAGTACAAAGTATTTATCATCGATGAGGTACACATGCTGAGTTCTGCTGCCTTCAATGCATTCCTCAAGACATTGGAGGAGCCACCATCGCATGTCATCTTTATCCTGGCGACCACGGAGAAGCACAAGATTCTGCCTACCATTCTCAGTAGATGTCAGATTTACGATTTCGAGCGAATGACTGTTCCTAACACAACCAAGCATCTGGCTATGGTAGCAGAAAAAGAAGGAATCAAATATGAGGAACAGGCTTTGGCTGTCATCGCAGAAAAAGCCGATGGCGGTATGCGCGATGCACTCTCTATCTTTGATCAGGCTGCCAGTTTCTGTCAAGGCGACATCACTTATAAAAAGGTAATCGAGGACCTGAACGTTCTGGATAGCGACAACTATTTCAACTTGGTTGACCTCGCTCTCTCCAACAAAGTGAGCGAGATGATGGTGCTGCTGAACAATATTCTCAACAAAGGTTTCGACGGAGGCATTCTTGTCCAAGGTCTTGCCCAACATGTGCGTAATGTCATGATGGCAAAAGATCCCCAGACTCTGCCACTCTTGGAAACCAGTGAAGAGCAAAAGGCCAAATTCCAGGCACAGGCTCAGAAAGCCCCTACACCTTTCTTATATAAGGCACTAAAAATCATGAACGACTGCGATGTTCAATACCGCCAGAGTTCAAACAAGCGCCTGCTGGTAGAACTGACCCTCATCCAAGTAGGTCAGATAACTCAACCAGAAGATCAAGATGTGCCAAGTGCGGGGCGTACGCCCCATAGATTAAAATCCCTGTTTCAGAAATTGATTGCTCCCCTTAAACCTGCTTCTCAGGGTGCAGGTAAAGAGCAAGTTGACAGCAAGAAGGTTGAAGCCGTTCCTGCTGTCGGGCATTCTATTGCCCAAAAATCCGAGACTCATGAAACTGCCTCAGCGAAAGATACTTCTACAACAAGCAACAAGCCAAAGGGAAATATCAAACTTGGCAGTATCGGCATGACGTTCAAGAATCTTAAGAAACACAAAGAAGAAGACAAGAACAATTATTCTGCCATCAGCGACACAACAGAAACTGCGTCAATAGCCGAAGATAAAAAGCAACCTTTCGATAATGAGCTTTTATACGGTCAATGGATGAGTATGTGTATGAGAATGCAAGGTATCAACGAACTGTATGGTTTGTCACAACGCCTGAAAATGCTGACTCCCAAAATCACAGATTATCCTTCGGTGGAAATCGTCATTGATAATCCGATACTTCTTGATCAAATCGGAAAAATCAAAAACCGCATCAGAAGTACACTTGTATTAGGATTGAACAATGACGACATCATTATCAATTACCGTGTAGCCAAGCAAGAAGAAATCGGAAAGATACGTAATAAACGGGAAATCTTCGATGACATGAAAAAGAAAAATCCTGCACTTGACAAATTGGTACAGGAATTCAAATTAGTCATGGCATAATTCAGCTATGGCAGATTTTTCAAAACAATAATCTAAAAAAACGAGAAACTATTTTTTTTAGATAAACTAAAAAATCCTATGGATAAAGCATATCGAGCTACATCCATAGGATTTTTATTTTAAATCAGAGTCATACCATTTTCCTCACATTCCTTGCGCATTTCATCAGGCCAGATACTTGCCTGTATTTCACCAATATGCGCCTTATGAAGCAAGACCATGCAGAGGCGGCTTTGTCCTATACCACCACCGATACTCAAAGGCAACTTATCATTTAAGAGTTGCTGGTGGAAATAGAGTTTCTCGCGATCTTCCTTACCTTCAAGTTTTAACTGACGAAGCAAGCTTTCCTTATCCACACGAATACCCATGGAACTCAACTCAAAACTACGCTCCAGAACCGGATACCAGATCAGAATATCACCATTAAGGCCCATCTTTCCATTCTCGGCAATAGTACTCCAATCGTCATAGTCAGGAGCACGTCCATCATGCTTCTTACCATCACTCAACTTACCACCAATACCCTCTACGAATACTGCGCCATATTTCTTGCAGATAGCATCCTCTCGCTCTTTAGGAGTCATATCAGGATACATATCAAGCAAATCTTGCGCATGAACAAAATGAATCTGTTCTGGCAAGAAAGGCTTCAACTGTGGATAATGCTCACAGGTGAGATATTCAGTACGGCGGATAGCAGCATAAATGCGACGCACCACGTCTTCCAAGAATACCAAGCAGCGGTCTTTCTTCTCGATCACAGCCTCCCAATCCCACTGGTCAACATACAGAGAGTGGAGATTATCGAGTTCTTCGTCAGCACGAATAGCATTCATATCGGTATAGACGCCATATCCAGGTTCTATTTTATATTCAGCCAATGTCAATCTCTTCCATTTTGCCAGAGAATGAACCACTTCCGCTTTAGCATCTCCCAAATCTTTGATAGGGAAAGTTACAGGACGTTCCACTCCATTGAGATCATCATTAATACCCAAACCTTTCAATACGAAAAGAGGAGCAGTCACACGACGCAAACGAAGTTCTGTGGAAAGATTTGCCTGAAAGAACTCCTTAATCAGTTTGATTCCCATTTCGGTTTGGCGCATATCAAGAAGTGCCTTATAGCCTACTGGTTTTATTACATTACTCATAATATATATATTTTTTCTTTGTTTTTATGTATTTAGGGACAAATGAAATGCAGGTTAGTACGCCTGTTTTCTATTTGACGGTGCAAAGGTACTAAATTATTATTAATCTGCAAGCGTTTTTCTATTTTATTTTTCAAAATGATAGGATTTTTAATATTTCACTATCTATTTGCACTATTTTCGTATCATTTTCTCTTTATTATCCTAAATAAAAAGTCTTCCCTACGCCTCTCAATAAGTTTTTTTACTCAAATATTTGGTTATTTCAAATAAAATCAGTAATTTTGCAAACGTATCTGCAAACTGTATATATGGAAGAGATTTTGCATATATATAATAAGGTATGAATATCTTGGTCTCGTAGCTTAGTTGAATAGAGCGTTTGATTCCGGTTCAAAAGGTCGTGGGTTTGAGTCCCACCGAGATCACACATTCTCTATCCAGGGAATACACTTCCCTCAGAAACGGAATATCATCCTGAATCAGAGAATTATCACATTATTTAGTTAAAAACATGGACTTAGTAGAACGTTTTATAAACTACACAAAATTTGACACACAGTCGAGTGAAGATTCCGACAGTGTGCCTAGTACGGCGAAACAGTTAGAGTTCGCCAAGTATCTTAAACACGAATTGGAAGAGGAGGGGCTTAGCGATGTAGAGATGGACGATATGGGTTACATCTACGCTACATTGAAAGGCAATACCAAGAAAAAGACACCTACCATCGGATTTATATCTCACATGGACACCAGTCCAGATGCAAGTGGCAAAGACATCAAGGCACGCGTCATCCGCAACTATGATGGCGAAGATATTGAATTGAGTCCAGGCATCTTCTCCAGAGTCGATAAATTCCCAGAATTAAAAGCTCACAAAGGCGAGGACATCATCGTAACTGATGGCACAACCCTTCTTGGTGCAGACGATAAAGCAGGAATTGCTGAAATCGTACAGGCTATGTGCTATCTCAGAGACCATGATGAAATCAAGCACGGAGATATACGTGTCGGCTTCAACCCTGACGAAGAAATCGGAATGGGTGCTCACCACTTTGATGTTGAAAAATTTGCCTGCGACTGGGCTTACACCATCGACGGAGGCGACCTCGGCGATTTGGAATACGAAAACTTCAATGCCGCAGCTGCCAAGATCCGCATCAAGGGTGTGAGTGTACATACGGGTTATGCTAAGGGTAAGATGATCAACGCAAGCAGACTTGCGGTGGAATTCCAAAACATGATACCAGAGACCGACCTTCCAGAAACCACAGAAGGTTATCAGGGTTTCTACCACTTGCTGGGCATTGAAAGCCACTGTGAAGAAGCTAAGTTGGCTTATATCATTCGCGACCACGACCGTGATAAATTTGAAGATCGCAAAGCATTCATTGCTAACTGCGTGAAGAAAATCAACGAGAAATATGGCGAAGGAACATGTGAGGCTGAGATTTACGATCAGTATTACAACATGAAAGAGAAAATCGACCCTAACATGCATGTCATCGACATCGTCTTGAGAGCGATGCAGGAAAATGGCGTTCCTCCACGCGTAGAACCTATCCGTGGCGGCACCGATGGAGCACAGTTGAGTTTCAAGGGACTTCCTTGTCCTAACATCTTTGCAGGCGGCGTCAATTTCCATGGCCCACATGAGTTTGTCAGCATCCAGGTAATGGAGAAAGTAGTACAGACCATCGTGAAGATTGCAGAAATCACAGCAGAATACAACGACTAAGTTTCGTATCAATCATAATAATCTATAATCCCAGAAAGCATGAATGCTGATGGGACTATAGATTATTTTCATATTATGACCTGATACTCCAATAGACGATAAACTGTTTTCACTCACATATCAAACTTAATTTTCTTTCGAATGGCAGATATTCCATTTTTAGTAAAAGATTTGGCACTCATACTGATGGTTGCAGGCATCGTAACCATCATTTTCAAGAAGCTCAAGCAACCCCTTGTGTTAGGATACATCGTTGCCGGTTTTCTTGTTTCACCACACATGCCATATACCATGTCGGTCATTGATGAAACAGATATCAAGACTTGGGCTGACATCGGAGTTATCTTTACCCTATTCTCACTCGGTCTTGACTTCTCTTTCAAGAAAATCGTAAAAATGGGAGCCTCCCCTATCATTGCAACCATAGTCATCGTGTTCTCCATGATGATGCTCGGCATCAGCATAGGACATGGCTTTGGGTGGAGCAAGATGGACTGTATTTTCCTTGGCGGTATGCTTGCCATGAGTTCCACGACCATTATATATAAAGCTTTTGATGATATGGGGCTGCGACAACAGAAGTTTGCGGGCATGGTGATGAGCGTTCTGATACTGGAAGATATACTTGCCATTGTCATGATGGTGATGCTGTCGGCCATTGCAGGAGGCAACAATCCTGATGGAGAACAGATGATCGGTTCTGTGATAAAGATTACCTTCTTCCTTATCCTTTGGTTTATAGTAGGCATCTTTGCCATCCCACTTTTCCTCCGTTCTGTACGCAAACTTATCAACAACGAAACCCTTCTGATTGTAGCATTAGGACTCTGTTGCGGCATGGCAGTACTCTCCACCAAGGTAGGATTCTCCAGTGCTTTTGGCGCTTTCGTCATGGGCAGCATCTTAGCTGAAACCATCGAAGCAGAAAAGATTATCAAACTGGTGGAACCCGTAAAGAACCTGTTTGGAGCCATCTTCTTCGTTTCCGTAGGTATGCTCGTTGACCCTAAGATTCTGATAGAATATGCCATTCCTATCCTGGCATTAGTAGGTAGCATACTCATAGGACAAGCCATATTTGGCACCTTCGGCTTCATGCTCGGTGGAGAATCTCTGAAATCAGCTATGCGCTGTGGATTTTCCATGGCACAGATTGGTGAGTTTTCTTTCATCATCGCTTCCTTAGGTTTGTCATTAGGCGTTATCAGCAACTATCTCTATCCAGTAGTTGTTGCCGTATCCGTCATCACGACCTTCCTTACTCCTTATATGATTCGCCTTGCCACACCGACGTATCAAGTCATGGAGAAGCATCTGCCGAAGCGACTCATCAACATACTGAATCATTTCGCGATGAGCCATCCCTCTACGACCCAGCAGAGCAAATGGAAGTCTCTTCTCAGACAAATGCTCATCAACACCGTAGCCTATTCCATCCTTACTGCAGCAGTCATCGCATTGATGTTTACCTTCGTACTTCCATTCACCCGAAGTCTTTTCCCAGGCTGGAAGTTGCATTGGTATGCTAACGCCATCACAGGCATATTGACCCTCGTGCTGATAGCACCATTCCTGCGTGCCATCATCATGAAAAAGAACCATAGCAATGAGTGGAAACGCCTATGGGTAGAAAGCAGCATCAACAGGATTCCGCTTCTCTTCACCATCGTCGTGAGATTTGTTATTGCATTGGCTTTCATCTTCTATATCTGCAATTATCTGACACGTTTCACCGATGCGCTCATGATCATCATCGGCATTGCAGTCGTTTCCCTGATGATAGCATCAAGATGGACCAAGAAGAGAAGCATCAAGATGGAAAGACTCTTCATTCACAACCTGCGTTCAAGGGACATTATGGCACAGGTAAACGGCGAGAAAAAACCGCTCTACGAAGGACACTTATTGGACCGAGACATCCATATCAGCGATTTTGACGTGCCGGAAGATTCGTCATGGGGAGGGAAAACGCTCAAAGAACTGCATCTCCGTGAACGGTTTGGTGTAGATATGAGCAGTATCATGCGTGGTTCACAACGTCTGAATATTCCTAACGGAGATACGGTCATATTCCCAGGAGATAAATTACAAGTCATTGGTAATGACGACCAATTGCAGAAATTTGCAACCGCTCTCAGTACGGATCTCATACCAGAAGATCTGGAAATAGAGAAACGGGAGATGAAACTACGACAACTCATCATCAGCGGTAAAAGTGAATTCTGCGGGAAATCACTTCTTGAAAGTGGAATCCGCGATAAATACAACTGTATGGTTGTGGGATTGGAAGAAGGACAAGAGAACTTAACGAAAATAGCTCCTACCCGTACATTTGAAAAAGGAGATATCCTTTGGATCGTAGGAGAAGAAAGCGACTTGCAAAAAATAATGGAGAGGGCTTAGCCTTCTCCATTATTTTTTTAGAATCTATACCTTTATTGGCATTTCTTCAAGGCTCTCATTGCATTCAGTACTGCCAAAACCGTAACACCCACGTCTGCAAAGACAGCCATCCACATGGTTCCCAAGCCAACAGTTGCCAGAATCAGAACTGCCACTTTCACTTCAATTGCGAAGGCTACATTCTCATGGGCTATATGAATGGTGCGACGAGCGATTCTGACAGCAAGAGCAATCTTTCGCGGTTCATCATCCATCAAAACCACATCAGCAGCTTCTATGGCAGCATCACTACCCAAGCCACCCATGGCAATGCCGACATCAGCCCGTTTCAATACAGGAGCATCATTGATGCCATCCCCCACATAAGCCAAGGTCTTGCCCGCTTCTTTTTCTTGAAGTAATTTTTCCACTTCTACAACTTTATCTGTTGGCAAGAGTTCTGAACGACATTCATCAAGTCCTATCTGTTGCGCCACCTTTTCAGCCACTTCATGACGGTCGCCAGTCAGCATCACCGTTTTCCCTACCCCTAAGGCCTTGAGCTGTGCAATGGCTTCCGCACTACCCTCCTTGATTTGATCATTAATGACAATATGCCCCACATATTTGCCATCAATAGCCACATGAATGATAGTACCCACATGAGAACAATCATGCCATTTTGCCCCGATAGAAGCCATCATCTTCTTGTTTCCCACACAAACCTCCTTTCCATTCACCTGGGCACGAATACCATAACCTGCGATTTCCTTTACATCAGAAACCACGCAGTTATCCGTAGCTTCATCAGGGAAAGCGGAACGGAGTGCTGCACCTATCGGATGATTCGTGAAATGTTCGGCATGGGCTGCCAGATGAAGAAGAATTTTCTCCTGATCTGAATATTCGCCAACATGCACATGATGAGCGCCTGCGGATGAACCGCAAGAACAGGAATCACCCACATGAACAGCCTCCACGGCAAACTCTCCATGAGTCAATGTGCCCGTTTTATCGAAAACGACAGTACCCACCTTGGCAAGTGCATCCATATAGTTGCTGCCCTTGATAAGAATACCATTGCGGGAAGCGCCGCCAATGCCTCCGAAGAAAGTAAGGGGAACGCTGATGACCAAGGCACAAGGACAAGACACCACTAAGAATATCAAGGCGCGATTGAGCCATAATTGGAAATGATCACCGAAAGAACCATTGCCCAACCATTCTGATGCAATCCCCATTCCTCCCAACATAGGAGGAATCACAGCCAAAGCAAGTGCGGCAAAAACAACGATAGGAGTATATACACGGGCAAAACGTGTAATAAAAGCCTCGCTTTTTGACTTATTCTGGTCTGCACTCTCTACCAGATTAATAATCTTGGAAACCGTACTCTCTCCAAAGCTCTTGGTAGTACGAACACGGATCAATCCGGTTAAGTTGACACATCCCGACATGATATGGTCGCCTTCATTCAAATCCCGTGGCATACTTTCGCCCGTCAGTGCAATGGTATTCAAGGCAGAGTTTCCCTCTATTACCACACCATCAAGCGGCACTTTCTCACCAGGCTTAATCACGATGATCTCCCCCACTTCCACCTCTTCCGGCGAAACGAGATCCACCTTTCCATTTCTTTCAACATTCGCCACATCAGGACGGATATTCATCAGGTGCGAAATACTATCCCGGCTTTTACCCTCAGCATATCCCTCGAACAGTTCTCCGATTTGGAAAAAGAGCATCACAAATACAGCCTCAGGAAATTCAGTCTCACTCCCTGGGAAGAAGCCGATGCAAAGAGCGCCAATAGTAGCTATCGCCATGAGGAAGTCCTCATTAAACATATCTCCTTTGGCAATACCTTCAGCCGCTTCTGCCAAGGTCTCATGACCCACTAAGAGGTAAGGCACAAGATATACGAGCAGCAATTGCCAAGTTGCCAAATCGTATTCTTTCTCAATAAAGACAGCAACTACCAATAAAATGACAGTTGCAGCTATCTGAATCAGTTTGGATTTTAAATTTCCTTCCTCGTGATGATGCTCGTGTTCACCGTGGCAATCGCAATGATGATGCTCGTGTTCACCGTGGCAATCGCAATGATGATGATGCTTCATTTCTTCCATAATTTTACAATACATTTAGTTACTACTTCAATTACTTTCTTTATTCTGCTGCAAAATTACGAAAAGGCTTTTGCAACTTGGTTGCAAAAGCCTCATTTACCTAAAATATAGATCTTTTCCCTAAAATTCCATAGAGAAAGTGATGCCACGACGCATCATATCCTCCAAAGTTGGCTTCATACGAAGGATAAAGCCTTCCCATGAACGGTTCTTTTGCATACTCCAGCCCGCCTCTGCCAAAGCCAAGGCACGAGGATAAGCCTGGTAATAGATTCGTTCAGGCGTATTAATGCACTCACTCCATAGCGTACCAGCCACACCAAAGAGATTATTGTTTTCAAAATCTTCACCCATTCCCCAACCCGGATCAAGACGATACGTATCTTTCAGAGTGGTGACAGGCATTCCCCAATTCACTTCCGGCATATCTCCCTTCGCCATAGGATAATCAAAATAACAATGTTCACCTGGACAAAGCATAATACGGGCATTGTTTTCTACGGCTGCCTTCAAAGCTTCCTCTGTCAGACCAGAACGCCAGGCAAAGGTAACGCATCCCGGTTGAATTTTCTTGAAATCCAGTTCATACCAGAACATCGGAGTCTTATGATACCGGTTGCGCAAGAGTTCTATCATGCGGTCAAAGAGATAGCCTTGCAATTTCCAATTCTCAGAACGGTCGGTCGTGGTAATACCTAATTTTTTCTTCAGCGCCTGACATTTAGGACAATTGGTCCAACAATCCAGTGCCGGATTACCTGCCTCATCTCCACCTAAATGAATATATGGAGAAGGGAACACGTCAGCCAATTCCTTGAAAACATTTCCTAAGAACTCGTAAGTGAACTCATTACCCGGACAAAGTAATTCATCAGAAACACCACAAGTAGTTCGGATTGGCACCTGCACGCCATGACAAGTCAATTCAGGATAAACGCTGATAGCAGCCACTTCATGACCAGGCATTTCGATTTCAGGAACCACCTGCACATGATATTTTGCAGCAAAACTTACCAACTCCCGCATCTGCTCTTGCGTATAATAGCCTTTGATAGGCATATTCATGTCATCCATTCCCCATCTGCTGCTTGCTTCAGCCGTCAAACGAGGATACTTCTTGATCTCGATACGCCAAGCCTGATCATCCACCAGATGCAGATGGATGGCATTCAGTTTGTAGCGGGCCATCTCAGGAATGAAAGCCTTCAACTGCTCGTAAGGGATAAAAGTACGACAAGGATCCACCATCAGTTCTCTGACATGAGTACGTGGCTGGTCTGAAAGCGCCAGTTGAGGAATCGCATCACAACAGTTCTTTGCCCCATTACCACGCAGCAACTGGTCAAAGGTCATTAAACCATAAAATACACCAGCAGCCGTTTTTCCCTTAATCGTTACTCCTCGCTGCAAAACTTCGAGAGTATAAGCTTCATCGTCAGCAAGAGAAGGATCTATTTCCATCGCTAAAGTCAACTGTTCTTTGCTTCCACCCTTTACGTTCGCTTTCTGTCTGGAAATTCCCTCCTGAGTGTTATTGTTTGTCAAACAGTCCCGTTCAGAAAGGATTCTTTCTGCCTGTTCCTTTTCATTCGCAAGACCATCAGCAGCCACGATATTCCAAATTCCATGCACCTGAAGTAGGTGGGCATCTTTCTTTACCTGCAAGTCCATAGGCACAGGAATCAGGCATTTCATCGGGTCGCATGTTTCCTTAGCCTGCTTCATGTCAGCATAGAACAGGCTCCAGCCCGGTGCCTTCCGGTAAGCCTTCTCGCTCCCCTTGGGAACGATTAACCTACATTGACTACGATGGATGCCATAGAATGTCGTGACGTCAGCACGAGGAGGAATCTTGGAATTCACCTTCACGGTCTGTAAACCCGATAAATGAGCAAAAGCATATTCAGCCAACTGTGGAGTTCCTTCGATGACGATATGTTTCAGTTTTTTACAACCCGAAAAGGCAGCAGCATCTACCTGCCTTAAACTCATCGGAAGATGAAGTTCCTGCAAATTATCACAGGCAAAGAAAGCCTGCGAACCAATCTGCTGCACTCTTTGAGGCAGGATGATCTTTTGCAGATGATGGCGAGAATGAAAAGCATTCTTAGGGATGACGGGACAAGTAGCTTCACTCAAATCTACATTTCTGAGTTGCCAGCAAAGATCTCTCATTTGCCGGAAATCTGAATTACCTTGAGTGGTCAGGTTGCCCGTCAACTTCAAGGAAATCGCCGTTGTTTTCTTTTCTGCCTTCAGGCTATCCATGTTGGCTACTGTCTGTGCGAACAAAGTTGGCGAACACAGGAGCATGAAGGAAAGTGCTAACATTTTTCTCATACTTATGAATATCATTAGGTTATAGTTATTAATAATTCCAATGGGACAAAAATACGGATTTTATTAGAACTTTCCAAATCTTTTGAATTAAATCTTCTAAAAAACCACATCTTACTTTATTTTAGATGTGTCATAACGGATTATGAGTTTATTCATCGGATGACACGGAGTTTATTCGAAGGTATTCCTGATGAGGCGATTAATCACGGATTTTCGCAGAGGCGACCTATTCGGTCGGTGCAGATACCCCCTGAGGTTGGAAAAAGTCCCACAGATTTCACAGATATACACAGATTTTTCTTGGGACGTTTTTTAAAGTCACGCAGATTTCGCAGATGACGCAGATTTTTTTTATTCATCGGATGACACGGAATTTATTCGGAGATTTCCCTGATGAGGCGATTACACACGGATTTTCGCGGAGGCGACCTGTCCGGTCGGTGCAGATACCCCCTGGAATTGGAATATGTCCCACAAAGAAAAATCTGCGTCATCTGCGAAATCTGCGTGACGAAATAATCTCCACAAAGAAAAATCTGCGTATATCTGTGAAATCTGCGTGACAAAATAATCCACACAAAGAAAAATCTGTGTCATCTGTGAAATTTGTGGGACGAAATAATCCACACAAAGAAAAATCTGCGTCATCTGCGAAATCTGCGTGACAAAAAACAACAGGAGCATATATCGGGCGCGAGCCATTGGCCAGCGGCCAAAGTTCCGCGAAATTCCGTGAGTAATCCGATAAGCAAGAATGCCTCCGATTCATCCGTGAAATCCGATGAAAAAAATGAAGAAACGAAAAAATGAAGAAACGAAAAAATGAAGAAACGAAAAAATGAAGAAACGAAAAAGGTGTGTCATGAACTCCATGACACACCCTATTTCGTTGATTGTATTTCTCAGATTTCAGAGATATTCTAATACCATTGCACAGCATTAGAATAGCCACTGCGCTTATCATATTTCAAGGCATCCGTCAATGTAGAAGCATTACAACGGAAGGTGAAATTATAACTTGTATAAGGCGAAAGCACCACCGAACAACTCATATTGAAACAGTGGAGATCACGCTGCAAGCTTGCAGTAGTCATACTCATTTTATGATTGTCGAAATCATAACCGGATGAGAAACTGATATTCCAGCCATCACTCAGTCTTACGTTACCACTCATATTCAATGTCTGAGTAAACTTGTATGGATAGCGCATAGACTGCTTGTTGAACTTTTCCTTGCGCGTATCCTCACGCATGGTAACACCATAACCGAAGGTCAGCGACCAAGGCATCTTGAAAGCCATATAACCATCCGAATCGGTCTTAGCCTTGCCGCTCTTCTTCTTGGCAGCAGTCTTTCCCTTCTCCAAGGTATCGTCCACATTACTTTCAATATCAGTATCCAGTCCATCCTCGTCCTGGTCCTTACGCTTACTGTCCTTCTCATCATCATCACTCTTTCCACCAAACAACTTAGCAAGTTTCTCAGGTGTCAGCGTGAAAGACAGGTTCTGCGACATACCCTGGAATCGGCCGAATCGACCTCTACTCCACTCAGTATGAGTACCGACGTATGGATTTCCCTGTTCGTCCAGATCATAAGCATAGGTAGCAAAGACCGCATTCATATTGAACGTATAGTTCTTCCACCATTTCAGACGCAGGTTGATATTCATATCGCTCCAAGGTCTTACCTTCGCCGCCATATTGTAACTCATATTGATGTCAAACGCATCTATCAGACTGATTTTCTTGAAACCGGTAGAGTCCTTATCGCTCTTGACCTTCATTTCCAGGTTGTTGCCTAAAGTGAAAGAGAGGCTTCCTGTCTTTCCCTTACCAGGCACACCATAAAGTGAATTCTGGTATGGAGAATAGCTGACGAGCGAAACATTACCATCGGCATCCGTTTTCTGGTAAGTTTCCCAATAACCATAGCGGGAAGCACCAAAGTCAGGCGCATAACTGAAACTTACAGTTGGCGTGATGACATGGCGAATGGCCTGTATCTTATCACCGAAAATCTTGCGATTAGGCACCCAGAATCCATAGAGCTTGGTGGACATACCCACACTCATGTTCCAATTATAGACATTATGGAAACCATAGGTAGTGTCGCACACCTCCGTCTGCTTCTGTTCATCCCATGACCTTGTCACCTTATTGGTGTACATACGGTCAGAGAAGTTGAAGCTTGGATTGATGTTGATGTACTTGAAGAGCGTGAACGAAGCACTCACCGGAATCTGATGCTGCCATGCATTTCTCCAGTCCTTGATGAGATTACTCTTCATAAACTGGTCTTCCTTCGTATTGATCGAGTTGCTGATATGTCCAGTATAACTCATCGCAATCTTCTCATACCATTTCTCATCACCCACCATCTTCTTTCGGCGGAAAGGATAGAAACGGGCAATGGAAATATTGAGGTCAGGAAGTGTCACAGCCAAACTGGAGTCACGCATATTCTGCGAAAGGTTGGCAGTAGCGCTGAGCGACAGACCAATACTTGAGAATCCTGTACTCCAGCTCACAGAAGAGGTACGCGTACTCTGCGTCATCGTCTGCGGATTATAGAGCGAGTTGAGATTATTGCGCTCATAGCTGGATGTGGCAAAGTTGACACTTGCCGACAACGAGCTGAAAGGATTGGCCTTCGAGTCCTGTCGATGACTCCACTGCACCTTGAAACTCTCCTGCTCAGCAAAGTCAGGCATTCCCTTGTCACCCGTCTTCGTATCCTGGTAACTGAAGAAGAAACTTCCCGAGTACTTATAGCGTTTGCGGTAATTACTTGCAGCAGAAATACCCCAGGAACCCTTCGTGTAGATTTCACCCAAGAGTTTCAAGTCCCACTTGTCATTGACGGCAAAATAATATCCACCATCTCTGAGATAGAAGCCACGGTCGCTTTCATCACCATAGGTAGGCATGATAAAACCACTACTATAGCTCTTGGTAAATGGGAAGAATCCGTAAGGGATTGCCAAAGGCATCGGCACATCGCACACCACGAGATAAGCCGGTCCGAAAACCACATCCTTACCCGGTCTCACTTTCGCTCTGGAAAGAGAAATATAGAAGTCAGGATGAGGATCATCACAGGTCGTATATCTACCATGTTGCAGATAGATAGCTCCAGTAGAATCACGTTTTGATCGGGCACCCGTCAGGAATCCATCCTGCTGCTCTGTATATACATTATTAATAAGTGCCTTCTTACTCTTGAAATTGAAGGCAATCGTATCCGTATCGTAGGTATCAGAGCCCATCTTGAAGACCGGTTTACCCTTGACACCACCTTCAGCAGTAGAGTCGGCGGTACCCGTAGCCTTCACATTGCTCTTGTCGATGTCCATGGAAATCTTGTCGCTCGTAAGGTCCATGTTGGTATATTTCACATTGGAATTACCATAGAGATGCGCCACTTTATGGGGAGCATCATAGACGAGCGAATCCTCCGCCGTATATTGCACCGGGGCATCCACGCCACCGGATTTCTTGCGATTCAAGCTATCCAGTCGGATACTGTCATCGACCACTTTATTATGTTTCCATATAGCCTTCTGCAGCGAATCCATCTGCAGGGTATCATTAGCAGCATCCACCTTGACTTCATTGCCTAAGGAATCCACCCATACAGAGTCTCCCACAGCCAAAGCGGTAGAATCAGCCATAGTCTTCTTCTTTTTCTTAGAAGGCATACCCGGATTGGCCACCATCATGCAGACAGCAGCAAAGAGCAGTACAGCTATAGTTGATTGTTTTCTCATTCAATATCTTTTGAGAAGTTATATTTCAAACAATTTCTCCCATTCCTGGAAGCGTTTCACTCCTTCTTCGCCAAATTTAGCGAGACTTTTCTCTGCCTTTTCTATCGACTTTTCCTCGTCGAGATGGGTTTTGCTGAAAAACTTATCAGCATAGCAAATCACCTTTTCCTCCATTGTTTCGGGAAGGAAATCCTGATGAGGCAGCGGCAGATTCTGCTCTACGATTTGCTTACATGTAATGCCAGCCCCCGTATGTCGTTCGCATACCCGTGCATGGCGTTCATATCCTTCTTTGCGCAGGATTTCAGCTCCCATACGGCCATGACAGATGTATGGATGAGACCCGAAACACTGTATGCCAGGAGCATCCGTCAGGAAGATTCCCAAGTCGTGGAGCATAGCAGCTTCCTCGACGAACTGGGCATCCAGCTGCAATTCAGGATGATACGAAACAATCTGTAGCGCTTTTCGCGCTACAGATTGACTATGTGTAATGAGGATATGACGAAGTTCATTATCCTCAGGATAATACTTATCTATAATTGCTTGATAATCCATCATTATTCAGCGTTGCGCTCAATGTAAGCGATCACATCACCCTTGCGGATTTTGCTACCCTGCTTAGCATTGATTTCTACGAGTTTACCACCAAGAGCTGCAGGAACGGTCTCAAATTCACCCCAAGGAGCAAGAATGTAGCAGAAAGCATCACCTTCCTTATATTCCTTGCCGATGAATGGCTCTACTGCAGGCTGGCACTCACCCTCGCCCTGGAACTCCCAGAAGATCTGACCTGCTACTGGTGCTACGATTGCATCAGCCTTGGCATGCTTGAATTCTGCGAGCTGAGCTGGAGTCAGGGTGCTGCCGAGCTTAGCATCCTTAGCCTTCTGGAGATCAGCCAGGAAGTTCTTCTTAGCCTGTCCGCTCTTGTAGTTGCGATACTGCTCTGGGTGCATAGCGAGCTCGAAGAGTTCCTCGTCGTCCTGACCGTAATCCCAACCGTTCTCGTCCATCTCCTTCTTGAAGTCATCGAGAGCGTTAGAAAGCAATGTATGAGCATCTACGTCTGTGAACTCACGGCCCTGCTTCTTGGCAAGTTCTACGAGTTCTGGATCGATGGTTCCAGGAATCTTACCACTCTTACCGAGGATCATACCCCACATAGAGTCGTCCATCATCACGAAACGGCCCTTGCCCTGCTCCATGGTGAGGAGGTTCATCAAAGAGATGTTCTTCACATACTGGCTGAATGGAGTTACCAATGGAGGATAACCCACGCGTGGCCATACATACTCTACCTCGTCGAAAAGTTTGATCAGAAGGTCGTCCATAGACAATTCTTCCTCACCCTTCTTCTTACGGATATTGTTGATTGTCTGACGCATACCACCGAGGTCTGCCATCATACTACCCATCATACCGCCAGGAAGACCGCAACCGAGCAACAGAGAAGACATGATCTTATTGCCTGGGTTGATGAAGTAACCGAGCCACTCGTCGATGAATTCCTGAGTCATGGCACGAGCCTTCATGTAAGCGCTCATATTGATCTCAGGCACCTCAAAGCCCTCGTTCTTCAACATGCTGATGACAGAAATCACGTCTGGGTGAACCTTACCCCAAGACAATGGCTCGATAGCAGTATCGATGATGTCGGCACCATTGTTGCAGACCTCGAGGATAGAAGCCATAGAGAGACCAGGACCAGAGTGGCCGTGGTACTGGATGATAATCTCAGGATACTTGTCCTTGATCATCTTGGTCAACTTACCGAGGAAAGCAGGCTGACCGATACCAGCCATATCCTTCAAGCAGATTTCCTCTGCGCCGGCAGCGATGAGCTGATCAGCGATATTCATATAATAATCGAGTGTGTGAACAGGAGAATTGGTGATACAGAGCGCACACTGTGGAGTCATGCCACCTTCCTTAGCCCACTTGATAGAAGGAATGATGTTGCGCACATCGTTCAGACCATCGAAGATACGGGTGATATTAGTACCCTGCTTAGCCTTCACCTTGTACATCAAAGCACGTACATCATCAGGCACAGGATACATACGAAGAGCGTTCAGACCACGGTCGAGCATGTGAGTCTTGATACCTACCTCATTGAAAGGCTTACAGAAAGCGCGAACTGCCTCGTTAGGATTTTCGCCTGCGAGGAGATTTACCTGTTCGAAGGCACCACCATTCGTCTCAACACGGCTAAAGCAGCCCATTTCGATAATAACTGGGGCAATCTTAGCCAACTGATCTTTACGTGGCTGGAACTTACCAGAGCTCTGCCACATGTCTCGATAAACGAGACTGAACTGAATTTTCTTCTTCATTATTTATTAATGTATTATATTCTAATGATTGACAAATCTATTTTTTGCAATTGATTTTCCATCCAGTAACGGCTGCCATCAAACAGACCCGAAAGCCCCTTTCCTGGCAACGCATAATTTACCAAGGTGCAAAATTAGACAAAAAAATCCAATTATCAGCCTATTCAGCTATTTTTTTGCAAATATTGCATTATTTTATAAAGGTTCTACCGATTTTCACCGATAGAACCTTTGTCATTTCATTACGATTCTGAATGTTTTTCTTACAGAGTTTCCCCTATTCCGCATCACCCTTTTCCAGTTCCTCGGTAAACTCCTTATGGAAAGTGCTGAAGAGACGCAGGATTTCCTTACGTGCCTCTTCCTCCTCATCCCAGAGACTCAGTTCACCAGCGCGATGAGCCAATATCATCTTGGCGCAGCGACGTATCTTGCGCTTGTTGTTGCGTGCCTGCAACTGGTCACCCTGTATAGGTTTCTGATTGATATAGGAGAATGCCAACAGCTGCTTCATGAACATTTCAAACATAGGGTCATCATGACGCCAGTCTTCATCATTCAGCCAGAACCACTGGAAACCATATTTCTGTTCCAGAGAAATGAGGTGGCCGCCCAATTCGTCCATATTACCGGCAGCTTTCTGGAACTGCTCGTAGGCATAATTGCCCAGAGCAGTAGGTTCCAATACAAATTCCTCCCCGCTTCCTTCATCCATCGTACTGCCTCCCAGGGTAATACGCCAACGGTAGCTTTTGTTCTTGACCAAAGCTTCATGGGCATTCATCATCAGTTCAGACAACTTACCCTCGCTTGGCAGTTCATCCACAACAGACAGGCGATCACGCTGATCGCGCACAACCAACTTCCCCTCATGCTGGCGAAGCACACACATATAGATGAACCTATCATTGTCCAGATGCAGGGAGAAACGGTCGTTGCTATCATCGCCCACAAATTCATAGCGATAATCATCCACCTTCTCGTGTGGGATTTCCACATCACCGTGCATCTTGTTGCCACTCTTGTCATAAAGCGAGAATCCGAGATAAGGAATCTGTAGGCGCATGGTGACAGGCGCACCCTCCTTCTTCGGAGTCAAAGTGACCAGCAGACCTTCATCGCCGAAATCTTCCTTCTTGCAGACAAAACCGTCTCTTGTCTTTTCCGCCTTTTCCACCTTTACATCGCCATGACGCCAGAAAAGGTCGAAAGTAATGGTATTTTCATCCTCATCAGTTACCTCAATGAAATCTTCCAGATCCATACCCAGGAAAACTGCCTTGGCTGGTTCTATGACTTCATCGTCATCATCCAGCACTCCCACCAGGATTTCTCCCGGCATAGGGTCGTCTTCCCATTCAGCATCTTCAGGAGCATTGGCTGCCTTAAACACGAGATAGAGCATTCTCGCTTCCTTGCGGCTACCATCTTCATTGCATTGGAACACCTTTGATTCCTTGGGTACATAGAATGGTGTAGATAGATACGGATTTTTGCATAATGCTGTATATTCGATTTCTGTCCACACCGGTTGTGTGTGAGTTGTGTTTACTGTCATCCTTCGTATTTAAATTTTTTTATTATCTGTCTTTATACATGTTCTCGTAATATTTCTGATAGTCACCGCTGGTCACGTTGTCCATCCATTCCTGGTTGTCGAGATACCATTTCACGGTTTCCTCGATACCTTCCTCAAACTGCAGACTTGGTTCCCATCCCAACTCCTTCTGGAGCTTGCGTGAATCAATCGCATAGCGCATATCATGTCCCTTGCGGTCGGTCACGTAGGTGATCAGGTCAAGGTCCTCACCTTCCTTGCGTCCGAGCAGACGATCTACGGTCTTGATCACCACCTTGATGATGTCAATATTCTTCCACTCATTGAAACCGCCGATATTGTAAGTCTCAGCCACCTTTCCCTTGTGGAAAATCATATCGATGGCACGGGCATGATCCACTACATACAGCCAGTCTCTCACATTCTCCCCCTTACCATATACTGGCAATGGCTTGCGATGACGGATATTGTTGATGAACAATGGAATCAACTTCTCAGGGAACTGATATGGACCATAGTTGTTGGAGCAGTTGGTCACGATGGTAGGCATTCCGTATGTATCGTGGAAGGCACGTACGAAATGGTCTGAGCTCGCCTTAGAAGCCGAGTATGGAGAATGAGGATTGTACTTGGTAGTCTCTACGAAGAATTCCTCGCCATAAGCCTCGTGGTTCTTTCCGCTGGAAGCCTTGGTAGTGAAAGGCGCTGCAACACCCTCTGGATGAGTCATCTGCAGGGCACCATACACCTCGTCGGTAGAGATATGATAGAAGCGCTTGCCCTCATAACCCTCAGGCAGACTCTCCCAATAGATCTTGGCAGCCTGGAGCAAAGACAGGGTACCCATCACATTGGTCTGAGCGAAAGTGAAAGGATCCTTGATACTGCGGTCCACATGACTCTCTGCAGCCAGATGGATAATACCGTCCACCTGATACTCCTTCATCAGTTTCAGCATCAGGTCGAAGTCACAAATGTCACCCTTCACGAAGGTATAGTTTGGCTTGTCCTCAACATCCTTGAGGTTAGCTAAGTTGCCTGCGTATGTCAACTTGTCGAGGTTGATGATATGATACTCAGGATACTTGTTCACAAAAAGTCTTACGACATGTGAGCCGATGAAACCAGCACCGCCCGTTATGATGATATTCTTCATTTCTATATGTTTTTAGTATATAATTTCAATTAGCTACTTTCTGTTCCGGATATTACTTGGCAGCCTCCAGATTAGCAATACATTTCTCAAGAGAATCCACCCAGTAAGGCACTTTCACGCCGAAGGTCTCCTTGATGGAACGCTTGTCGAGCACGGAGTAAGCCGGACGGGTTACCGGAGATGGATATTCAGAACTGTAACATGGTTGGATGTTGCAATCCGTATGTCCTGAGATTCTTGCTATCATCTGGGTGAAATCATACCAGGAGCAAACTCCCTCGTTGGAGAAATGATAGATTCCTACCAGTTTCTCCTGCTCCTCTGCCGTCTTCATCTTCTCTAAGATGGTCTCGATGGCATAAGCCAGATCCAGCGCATAAGTAGGAGTACCGCACTGGTCGAACACCACCTTCAACTGCGGTTTTGTGGCAGTCAGGTTGAGCATAGTCTTGCAGAAATTCTTGCCAAACTCAGAATAGAGCCAGGCGGTGCGGATGATGACATACTTGCAGCCGCTGGCGATGATTTTCTGTTCGCCGTGGAGCTTAGTAGTGCCATAAACGCCCGTAGGAGTGCCCTTCTGTTCAGGATTGCAAGGCACATTATAAGGTTCCTTACCAAACACATAATCCGTAGAAATCTGAACGAGCAGACCATCCACTTCTTTCATTGCCTTAGCAAGATTCTCCGGAGCATCCGCATTCAGTTTCTCAGCCAGTGCAGCCAACTTTTCATCGGTTTCACAAGCATCCACATTGGTCCAGGCAGCACAGTTGACGATAGCCTGCACCTCATTGTCCTTCACCATCTTTCGGATGGCATCCATATCCGTAATATCCAGATAAGTAGTCTCCAGACCCTCCACCTGATTGACATCCGTAAAGATATAATGATCAGTAGTATTCTTGCTAACGATACGCATCTCATTGCCGAGCTGACCGTTGGCACCCGTAACTAATATATTCATTTCTATTTATAATTTACAATTAGACCCACTTTATCAGCATTTTCCAAAGCCCTTTCAGGCCCTTTTCCAAAGCCCCTTTCAAGCCCTTTTTACTTTTAAAAGCAAGAACGTTCTTTTTACCTTTTTACTTTTTTACCTTTTTACCTTTTAAAAAGGACTCTCAAAGTCTTTCAGCATATCATGCTTAGTATCCTTCTCAGAGAGAATAGCATGCTCTGTAGGAATTTTCCAGTCGATGCCCAAGCTCTCGTCGAGGATAGAGATTCCCCCGTCAGCCTCAGGATGATAGAACTCATCGCACTTATACTGGAACACAGCAGTTTCGCTGAGTACGGCAAAGCCATGGGCAAAACCACGTGGAATAAAGAACTGGCGATGATTATCCTCGGTCAGTTCCACAGCCACATGCTTGCCATAGGTAGGAGAACCCTTGCGAATATCCACAGCCACATCGAGCACGGCACCCTTCACGCAGCGCACTAACTTAGACTGGGTGAACGGAGGGCGCTGGAAATGAAGTCCGCGCATCACGCCATAGGACGACATACTCTCGTTGTCCTGGCAGAAATGGATAGGATGACCCAGTATCGGAGCCACCTTCTCGTCAAATTCACGCTGAGAGAAACTCTCGAAGAAATAGCCACGGGCATCCTTGAAGATGCGAGGCTCAATGATGAGCACGCCATCAATATCAGTTTTGATTACTTCCATATCTTAGTCCTTTAAACTGTTCTGGTACCATTCATAAAGTTTCTCCACACCATCCTCGATTTCCACCTGATGGGTCCAACCGAGCGAGTGCAACTTGCTTACATCAATCAACTTTCTTGGAGTTCCGTCTGGCTTAGAAGCATCAAACTCCACCGTACCCTCGAAGCCCACCGTCTTCACAATCAGTTCAGAAAGTTCACGGATAGTAAGTTCCTTACCAGTACCCACATTGATGTGGCAGTTGCGGATTTCACCGAGCGAAGGAATGGCACCGCCACGACCCTCAGAATTGTTACGGTCAACGGCACCGTCCACCTTGGCACCATAGAAAACAGAACTGTATTTCTCGATACCGATGATATCCTTGAAATCTACATTCAGGAGCACGTGAACGCTGGCATCCGCCATATCCTCGCTCCAGAGGAACTCACGCAGCGGAGTACCTGTACCCCAGAGCACCACCTTATTATTATATATACCATAGAACTCCAATGCTTTCAGGATACGCTCATGGTCGTTATGACCATCCACGTTGCCCTCGCCGATGAGTTCGCGCAATTTATCAGTAGGGTTGATCGGACGCTTGTTCATATCCACCTCAATACTGTGCCAGTCGCCCTCATGAATCAGTTTAGCTAAGTAGATCTTGCGCATCATCGCAGGCATCACATGACTGTTTTCCAAGTGGAAATTATCATTCGGACCATAGAGGTTGGTAGGCATCACAGCGATATAGTTGGTGCCATACTGCAGATTGTAGCTCTCGCACATCTTCAGTCCGGCAATCTTGGCAATGGCATACTCCTCGTTGGTATATTCCAGAGGAGAAGTAAGGAGCACATCCTCCTTCATAGGCTGCGGTGCATCCTTCGGATAGATACAGGTAGAGCCTAAGAAGAGCAGCTTCTTCACACCATGACTGTAAGCATTGCTGATGACATTACATTGCATCTTCATGTTCTGCATGATGAAGTCGGCGCGGTAGAGCGAATTGGCCATGATGCCGCCCACAAAAGCAGCAGCTAAGACCACAGCATCCGGACGCTCCTCATCGAAGAATTTCTGAACGGCATATTGGTCGGTCAGGTCCAGTTCCTTATGCGAACGGCCCACTAAGTTATTGTAACCACGTTTCTTCAAATTGTTCCAAATAGCGGAACCCACCAAGCCATGATGCCCAGCAATGTAAATCTTACTATCCTTACTCAACATTTTTACATCAAAAATTTAAGTTATTATTTTCTCCGTGCAAAATTACGATTTTTCTCTCAAAGAATAAAAAGTTTTAGGGATTTATTTTGTATTTATCGCAATTTGATGTATCTTTGCACTACAAAAGGAATAAACATAATGAAAATCAAGACATTTTTAATCATCGGATTTGCCACCTTGGCCATGCTTTCCTGCCATCGTGGTCCCAAGCCACCGGTATCTCAGCAGAACTTGCCCATCAGCATGTCAAAACCAGCCAAGGGCGACAAAGCTATCTACGGACTTGCCTGCATGGGATGCACAGACTCCGTAATAATCATGCTCCCCAATCAGGGCGGCGATCCTGTAAAATATAATATTCTCGAAGCCAACCGCAACCGTCAGGTATTTGGCAATATCGAAGTGGGCGACTGGATCTGCATCATCCCTGCCAAGGAAAAGAATAAGGCAAGCATGGTCATCGACCTCGACAAACTGAAAGCCACCTGGACCTATCAGGTGATGCCTCATCTCAGAGATGTCACCCACCTCTCCAAAAAGCAGCAGCAGCGCATTCTCGCCAATATGCCCGACAGCATCGTGGAAACCTACATGATTCCGCGCGAATACGGTTTTACGCTCAAGCGAATGGGAGAAGCACGCTCCGTGGGAATGGTGGCGACCAACAGTTCGGTAGAGGATGACAGTCCTGTGGAATATCCTAAAGTTCCCCTTTACACAGAGTGGCACGCCTACAACGGCAAGCTGATCTTAGTGAAAGGAAGATACGAGTTTAACAATGTCGTTTTCAACGAGAAAACCACCTACGACACGCTTTCTTTCGTCTATATGAAGGATGATTCGCTCGCTCTCCGTGATTCTCGGGGCAATATCCAGAGCTATCACCGCAAGACCAATGCGCGGACTGCCAATGCCGCAGCCCAGAAAGCAGCCCAGAAAGCAGCGGAAAAATTCAAGGAAGAACTCAAATAAAGTTCATGCGTTCATCGCTTGAAATCCGAGAGAAATCCTTGAAACAAGACTAAACGAGATGGAGAATTTCCGAAAAATGAGTAATACGACGGAGGCGTTCATGTTCGAACTCCTCCGTTTTTTCATGCGCCCATATCGTATGAAATGGGATATGAATGGCAGAAGCCCCTATCTTGAGGGCAGGCGCAATGTCGCTCTTGAAACTGTTGCCCACCATCACCAATTCCTCCGGCAGCACGCCCAACTCACGACAAAGTCGGCGATAAGCTTCCGGTTTCTTATCGCTCACGATGCTCACCACATCAAAATATCGCTGCAGTCCCGATCGCCAGAGTTTATTCTCCTGATCCTGCAGTTCGCCCTTGGTAAAGACCGCCAACTTATATTCCGTCTTTCTGAGTTTTGCCAAAGTCTCCTCCACCTCTTCGAGCGGTTTGGCATCCAGTCTCAGCAGCGTCTTTCCCAATTCCACCGCTCTGCCTATCACGCGGGCAGGCACCTTTCCGTCGCTCACCTTGATGGCATTTTCCACTAATGAGATGGTGAACGCCTTGACGCCATATCCCAAGTCCTCCATGTTTTCCCCTTCCGTCTCAAAGAGCGCAGCAGAGATTTCCTCCTTGCTTCCATAGTCAGAAAGCAAGTCACAGTACTCAGCCTCCACTTCCTCGAAGTAAGTCTGCAAGGCCCAGAGAGTGTCGTCGGCATCAAAAGCGATTGCCTTGATATGATCCAGTTTTTTCATATTTCTCATTTCTAATTTCTCATTTCTAATTTGTAATTTCTCATTATATAAGAACCCCATCTGCAAAAATAATACTTTTCCCCGAACTGACAAAGAAAAACGCGCAACAATCTGCTAAAAGCAACTGCTGCACGTCCGTCATTCATTCAATCTTAATAGAGAATTACTTTTCAGAACCAAAAGTTATTATTTACATCAGAATATGATCTCTTTTTAGAAACGAGTCATAAACTCTACTACAATCTTGTCCTTCTCAGAAGTCTTTGCCACACCGCCGTTGCGATAGAAATACTTCTCGTAGTTGATACGGATGTCAGAGATGAAAGGCTTGGCAAGACTGAGCGTCACACCCCCAGTCACACGATGGCGCTTATAGTCGTTGATTTTCAACACGCCAGGGTCCTCATCCGTAGCCCCATATCGGGTGCCATCACTGTGGTCGCTCATGAAATCATATCTTACCAATGGAGAAACCTTCCTGATCAGACATTTCTGGTTGGCCACCGGAATATCATAGCATACAAACCCGTCAAAGGCGTGCACATCATGAAACGCATTCTTGGAATAATGCTTGAAGAGATACTCCACCTCAGCAATCAGGCCGCCACGATGGAAGGTAATACCCGCATCATACATATTGACAGTGACATCAGAGGGCTTGATTTTCTGCGTACTCAGCACGAGATTCACATTCGGGAAGAGGAACTGCGCCTTGGCAGAATAGTTGATGCCCTTGGTCCAGTAATCCTTCTGGTTGGTAAGACCGGAGCCGTTGAACACACCCGCATTCACGATGATAGGGAACCCCACGTTCCAAGTATAGCCCACCTCAGCACCGACATCACGCACATTACCCACCTGTTTGGCGATAAACGAGCGGTTGGCGAAATACTGCTGATGAGGCGAGCGGTGCGCATCGATGGTGAAAGGCACACGTTCCTGACCGATAGTAAACTGGAGCGTACTCCATGGTTTGATACGAGTATAAGCATCGAGCATCTTGATTTTGCCCTCATCACAGAGGTCGATTTCCGCCTTGTAGCTCACCTCTTTGGTCACATTACCAGTCACATTGATACGGGCAGTTCTCACTTCGAAGCGTCCCTCCCCTTCCTCGGTCTGGTATTCGTACTTCGAGCGTATCGTACCGCCAATCTTCGGAGTACGGTCAACCTCCTTCTTTTCATCCTGAGCAAACACCGCTGCAGACATCATAGTGCAGAGCAGCAGGACCATTGTCTTCTTCTTCATATTCACATTATTAATATATTAGCACACATCATGAGGCCATAGCCTTTATTCGGGTGCAAAGATACGAAGAAAATATTTCTTTCTTACGACACGGCTGTTACAAAATGATGAAGAAAAAGAAATCAGCCATAAATGATATGTGCCCTTTCGCTATCATCCTAATGTTTCTTTGTTCCAATATGCCTGTAGGTTCTCTTTGATGCACTTCATCACAACTGAAAAGTCTATCTGCTCTTTCCAACGTATCTTTTTCAAGAATGCTTTCCACCAAATATTGCGTGTGGCATCCGTTGCAAACTTTTCTGTGAAAAGGGCAAGGTTCTCTCGGTAAGGAGTATTTCTGTTCTTAAACGTACCGACAATGGCTTCCGCAAGAAGTTCCTTGTCTATCTCATGGTTGGTGAACAACTGATACACATCAAAGAAATCTTTCATGCGGCTATTGCTTTCGTCACGGTCAACCATTGCATGAAACTTCTCTGCTATCAAAGTTTCCAATGAATAGGCATACAGTTCCACGGCAGGAACATCTGGTAACAACAACGGATAGTCTAATGACAGAGGATAAGGTGTTACAACATCACCGAAGCCTATGTCAACTGACACTTGTTGCACTATTGTGTCTAAGTGTGCCACCACTTTTACACAAGTGCCTGGGTATTTCTTTTCAACGGCTATTGGCTCCAATTCAAGTGAAGTTGCATCGAATGTAACTCCATCGTCCTCACATTCAATGGCGCACACTTTTTGAAAAACCTCTTTTAGGTTATCTCTGTCATTGTTGATGCGTTCTCCCAACAGATCAATGTCAATGGTTGGACGAGCCTTGAACCCATCCAAGGCAAATAATAGCGAACTGCCTTTCAGAAGAAAGTGGCTCTTGTAAGGACTTGCAGAGATACGGAACAACAAGCGTTCATGCAAATATCTAACCAACACTTTCATATACTCTTGCTTCTCCTCTTTGGCGAGGTTCAACAAACGTGTCCTAATGGACTTCCCTATATTCTTTGTCATAGTCTTGTCTCCAAATATGTAGTCATTATATTTTTCACTCTTAGTTTCTGTGCGTATTCATGGAGTAGAGATATATTGCGGTTCTCCTTTTTGAGATAGTTGTCTATCACCTCACCGCACACATCAAGTCCTATCTTGTTTCGGTACTTAACAGCATCACAGACCGTTCGCTCCATATCTGTAATGAGTACATCATAACCAGATATACTCTTTTTGATTATACCAAACTCCAAATTCTCCTTTTTCCAATAATAGACATCAATAGGAGGATAGTCTGGCAAACGCACCTTTCGCTTGGCTTCAATGGCTATGCAAGTAGCGGAAGGCACTTGCGTGGAAAGTCCATAATGAGCAAAAGCACTATACAAGCAAAGCACCCCATGCGGAACTATACGTTCCACATCTATCATGTTGTTTGCCAACGCTGACATTTCCACATAGACACCATTACGAAGCCGCATAAGCGTTCCATCTTCTATTGCACGGCGAAGCTGCTCATATTCACCACGGCTTTTCACTTCACCTGTGGTTATGAATCCACCTCGCTGTTTTAGCGTGTCAATGACTGTATTTCTATTCATGTTATTCTTATTTGCGTGCAAAGATACAACTACTTGTTGAGAATAAAGAATGTTTCGTGTTAAAAGTTACGGAGAATACAAATAATATCCGTAACATTTTACATTTTCATCAAACTTTGACCGTTTGCCTTACAAGTCACCTTTTTCTTAGAACCACACCCCATCCCACCTTTTGAGTTCCGTCCCAATTCGTAAGTTGGTCAGCACACCCATTGGAGCCACCGAGTGAAACGTATGTGTCTGCACTACATGACATATGGTCAACAAAAGCGAGAAGAAACTTCTGCTATCAAGACCACGCAGCTACACAAGATTATCATAGTGTATAAAAGCACGGAAATAGTGGTTTGCGAGGAAGTGAAATAATCACAAGGCGTACGCTCCTCTTAAACTCGTTGTGACCATGGATAGTGAATACGGGGAATAATTTTGACCAGAAAAGACTTTGACCAAATAACCGATCGTAGTATGCATCGTCAAGAGACGTTTTGGTGATTTATAGCAACTGAACCTAATATCTATATTTTTAGTTAAATAACGTTATCAAAAAGTTACACTTTAAGAGATAATTTGTATATTTGTCATCAAAAAAAGAATCATAATGACAAAAGACCAATTTCCAATTCGATTACATGAAGCAAGAATGATGATGGGACTAAGCATGGATAAGCTGGTAGAGCGAACAGGCGGAGCCATCACCAAGCAGAGTATATCTCGGTATGAAAGAGGCATCATGCGCCCAAAGAGACCGGCATTGTTGGCCTTGGCTAATGCCCTGCGCATCAGTGAAAAATATTTTTGGGGAACCAATATTGACATAGATATGCCTACGCTACGAACAAATGCCAATGGTAAAATTTCAGAAAAAGAACTGTTGGAATTGGAAGCCAAACTTTCTTTTTGGGCAGAGCAATATTTAGAGAAGGAGCATAAGGCAGGTTTCAGTTCCACCTTTAAGAATCCCGTTTTAGGGACGAAAATCTCAACTTTGGAGGATGCCATACAGGCAGCAGACCTTTTAAGAGAGAAATGGCGTTGTGGTGACGGTCCTATAGCCAGTGTTCTTCGTTTATTAGAAAGAAAAGAAATCAAAGTGATGTCAGCAGAATTGCCAGAATCCGTTTATGGATTAAGCACCTGGGCAAATCACAGATATCCTCTGATCGTACTTGATATGAGATCAAGCAAGACTACAGTAGAAAAGCTTCGTTATACAGCCATGCATGAGTTGGCTCATTTGCTCTTTTCATTTCCCGACAATCCTTCATTATCTTTGGAGAAGCGTTGTGATTTATTTGCAGGTTACTTTATTCTCCCCAAGAAGACATATATAGAAGAGATGGGAGGAACCAAAAGGACGAATATTTCCTTAGAAGAAATGATAGATCTTAAAAATGTCTATGGTTTATCACTTCGTGCATTGATTCTCAGTGCCCGTGACTTTGGCATCATAGAAACAGAATACAAACGATGGTGGTATGCAGAGTATCTGGAAGATAATCCATGGGAATCGGGCTTAGGACATTACGCTTATCCAGAAACAACAGGTAGAGAAAAGCGTATTGATTCTATTATCAATTTAAAAAAGATAGAGGGGGAAAGAAATAAGTAAAGTAAAATGGAATAGACATGAAGATAAAACAGAAGTATATAAAAACAAAAAAATCCCACCGAAGCGGGATTATAGGTTTTACACCTTCGGCAATTACTGCCTTATTGTGATAAGATGTAGGAAATCTTATTTTCTGCTGCAAATATAATATAAAATATTTGTTTATCCAATATAAAAGTTGAAATTTTACAGAAAATTAATAATTAAGTATATAAAACTATACTAATATGACTAAAATATTAGGAATTGATACCGGAACCAATAGCCTTGGTTGGGCCATTGTTGAGAAAAATGCAGATGATTATCATTTGTTAGAAAAGGGTGTGAACATCTTCCAACAAGGTGTAAAAATTGAAAAGGGCATAGAATCTTCAAAAGCAGCAGAGCGTACGGCTCATAAGGCAGCAAGAGTAAGAAACTATCGTATTAAATTACGTAAGATTCGTCTGCTTCGTATTTTAAGTGATGCACATTTATGCCCACCGCTTTCTAAAGCAGAACTATCAGCATGGAGACTCAAGAAAGAGTATCCTAAGAATGAGTTGTTTATGCAATGGCAAGCTACTGATGATGATTCAGAAAAGACTCCTTATGCATATAGACACATATGCCTTCATGAGAATCTGGATTTCTGCAGCATGACAGACAGATATATTTTAGGTCGTGCCTTTTATCACATGATTCAGCGCCGCGGTTTTTTAAGCAATCGTAAAGATCAAAATGGTGACGAAACTGGAAAGGTAAATGAAAGTATCAGTAGCCTTACTCAGCAGATGCATGATGCCGGTTATGAGTATTTAGGTGATTATTTCTTTTTTCTATATAATAAAGGAGAGAAGATTCGCAATCATTATACTGCACGAAATGAGCATTATTTAGCAGAGTTTAAAGCCATTTGTGAGAAGCAGGATTTAGATAAGAATCTTGGTCCTGAAGTAGTACGCCAAATAGAAAAAGCCATTTTCGACCAACGCCCGTTAAAATCACAAAAGGGCCAAGTTGGTAAGTGTGTGTTCGAGAAGAACAAGACGAAATGCCCTTCTTCACATCCTATGTATGAAGAGTTTAGAATGCTCTCTTTTATCAATAATATTAAGATTCAGACACCAAATGATGATGCTTTGCGCCCTCTGACAACAGAGGAACGAGAACTTATTATGCCTTTATTCTATCGCAAATCAAAGAAACAATTTGATTTTGAAGATATTGCTAAGAAACTGGCACCGAAGAAACAATACGGCTTTTACAAGAAAAGTACTGATGTTGCAATGCCATATCTTTTCAATTATCCTATGGATACATCAGTTTCTGGTAGTCCCGTAACGGCCTCTTTAAAAGATATATTTGGTGAGGATTGGATTAATGGTCTTTGTGAAACCTATACATTAGCAGAGGGTAAAACTCGCTTGGATGTAGTTAATGATATTTGGCATGCTTTATCTTTCTACACGGATAATGCAAAGCTTGCTGAGTTTGCCAAAAATCGTCTTCAATTGAATGATGATGAAGCAAAGAAATTTTGTGATATTTCTTTGCCAGGTGACTATGCCGCATTAAGTTTAAAAGCTATCTGTAAGATTCTGCCTTATCTTAGAAGAGGTTTGATTTATTCTCACGCCGTATTCTTGGGTAATTTATGTGAAGTGATGCCGCAATACGAATGGAATATAGAGGAAATGCGTAATGCTGCCATTGATAATATTATCCATGAAATGAATCAGATAGATTCTAAAGATGCACGTACTTTCGAGGTGTGTATTAAAGAATATCTGAAGGAACAGTATCATGTATCTGATGAGAAACTCAAGAAACTATACCATCCTTCTATGATGGAGATGTATCCTAAAGTACAACACACCAATAATCATGGTGTCTATCAGCTTGGTTCACCTCGAATTGATAGTGTGCGTAATCCAATGGCTATGCGTTCTATGTTCAGATTGCGTAAATTGGTAAACCGCTTATTGGAGGAAGGTAAGATAGATCAAGATACAGAAATTCATATTGAGTTTGCTCGTGAATTGAATGATGCTAATAAACGTAATGCTATTGCAGCATACACAAAAGAGAATCAAAACAAGAATGATGAGGCTCGCAAGAAAATTAAGTCTCTCTTTAAAGACGAAACTGGTAAGGACATTGAACCATCGGATATAGATGTTCTGAAATATGTCCTTTGGGAAGAGCAGAAGCACATATGTTTATACACTGGTAAGCAAATCTGTATATCAGACTTTATTGGATCAAATCCTAAGTTTGATATTGAGCATACCATTCCACGTAGTGTAGGTGGTGATAGTACTAAGATGAATTTGACTCTCTGTGACAGTCATTTCAATAGAGACATCAAGAAAACCAAATTACCTACAGAGTTGTCTAATCATGATGAGATTATGGCTCGTATTAATGATTGGAAAGAAAAGTATGAGTCTCTTGATGGTCAAATTCGTAGACAAAAGAAGTTGTCCAAGGGCGCTTCAAGCAAAGAGCAAAAGGATGGCATTATTCGCAAGCGCCATCTATTAGAACTTCAGCGTGATTATTGGCGTGGTAAATATTTGCGTTTCACGATGGAAAGTGTACCAGAAGGATTTAGCCGTCGACAAGGAACAGACATCAGTGTGATTTCAAAGTATGCACGTCTTTATTTGAAGTCCCTCTTCAAGCATGTCTATACAGTAAAGGGTATTGCTACTTCTGATTTCAGAAAGATATGGGGTATTCAGAGTATTTATAGTAAGAAAGAGCGTGTCAATCATGTCCATCATTGTATAGATGCTATTGTTGTTGCATGTATCAGCCGAGACGAATATGATAAGTTAGGGGCATACTATCATAATGAAGAAAATCATAAATGGTATGGCATGTCAAAGGCTTATTTTAAAAAGCCATGGGCTACATTTGTTGAGGATATTGAAAGGGTGCAAGATGAGATTTTGGTTTATCATTATACTCCAGACAATATGCCAAAGCAAGGCCGCCGCAGAATTCTTCTTGATGTAGAGATTAATGGACGAAAGAAGAAGAAAAAAGTTCTTTGTAAGGGTGATGCAGCAAGAGGTTCATTGCATAAAGATACTTATTATGGAGCAATTATGAGATCGGGTGAGGATGCACCATATTATGTAGTTCGTAAAAATGTTGATAATCACCTTAGTGATCAAGATATAAAAAATATTGTAGATGATGTTGTTAGAGGAATCATACAAAATGCAGTAGCTAAAGGCGGTAAAGATGCATTAAATGGTACGATATGGATGAATGAAGAAAAGCTGATTCCGATTAAAAAGGTAAGATGTATAACTTCTGTAAAAAATCCATTAAGTTTCGAACATCGCAAACCGCGTGATATATCTAATAAAAGCTATAAAAATAATTATTATGTAGCTCCTGATGATAATTACTTAATGGCAGTTTATAAAGGTGTAACATCAAAAGGAAAAGTAAAGTATATGTATGAATTCATTAATATGCTTGATGCTGCAAGATTCTATAAGCAAAGCAACGACAAAGTACTAGTTGATGGAAATATTGTACAGCTAAATAAAGATGGGTTTAATTTGGACTTTACTTTAAAAAAGGGAACGATGGTACTACTTTATATTGATAATCCAGATGAAGTCTGGGAAAACAACGGTGATTGGAGTCGTAGACTCTATAAAGTAACAGAACTTTGGAAGGATGGTCGAATTGTTGTAACTAAGCATACTGAGGCTAGACCTTCGTCAGAAGTACCTAAAGTTACCAAAGGCTTCTGTATAGGAGATTCTAAGGGACTGTATAGTTATAGTAAATTTTCGGCTTTAGTTCAAGGATATGACTTTGAGATAAATGAATTAGGTGAAATTAAAAGATTAAGATAAAAATGATTAAGCAAACATTATTCTTTTCAACTCCTGTGTGTCTTTCGCTCAAGAATTGCCAGATTGTAATCTCTTGGAAAGATTGCGACGACAAGATAACACGCCCTATAGAAGATATAGGGTGTGTAGTCTTGGAAAATCAAATGATAAGCATTACTTTGCCGCTTCTTAACGAGTTGGTAAAGAATAATGTTGCTGTTATCTTATGTGACAATAAGATGATGCCAACATCTATGTTGCAAAACTTAGATGCTAATACAACGCAAGCTGAAAGTTTAAAATTTCAGCTTGCTGTTACTGACCCAATGAAAAAGCAAGTTTGGAAACAAATAATAGAATCAAAGATAAAAAATCAAGCTGCTGTCTTAGCTCTTGCCGGAAAGAATAAAGATATTCTCAAGCCTTATTATAATAATGTAAAGAGTGGAGATTCTGACAATAGAGAGGGATTGGCTGCCAAGATATATTGGAATAGTCTTTTGGGTAACTCCTTTAAAAGAGAAAGAGAAGGCTGTTCTCCAAATTCTCTTTTAAATTATGGTTATTCCATATTGCGTGCAGCTGTAGCCCGTGCTTTACTTGGGTCTGGGTTGCTTCCCAATTTAGGTATCTTCCATAAAAGCAGATATAATGCTTTTCCCTTAGCTGATGATGTTATGGAGCCATATCGACCATTTGTTGATGAAATCGTATATCGACTTTATGAAAATGGAATTACAGAACTGAATAAAGAATCTAAGTCAGAAATAATGCGTGTGTTGAATTGCGATGTCAATATAGGGAAAGTTAAGCGACCTTTGCAGATAGCTTTAACCATGACAACAGCCTCTCTTGTGAAATATTATACAGGAGAAATCAAGAAACTTTCTTTACCGTTGATAACATGACAGAATATAGACTTAACGCTTATCATATTATGTGGTTGTTTGTATTTTTTGACTTACCTGTTACCACGAAAAAAGAGATAAAAGCAGCAACTCTTTTTCGAAAGAATTTGGAGAAAGATGGTTTCTCTATGATGCAATTTTCTGTTTATATTCGTCATTGTGCTTCAAGAGAAAGTTTGGAAGTACATATTAAAAGAATAAAATCCATTCTTCCGGAATCGGGAAAAGTAAGTTTATTAAGTGTAACAGATAAACAATATGGTGATATTTTTAATTTTTGGGGGAAGCCTAAAAGTATAAATAAAAGTAAAATTACCCAAAAAGTTATAGGTGAACCCATTCAGTTGGAGATTTTTTAGTATTTTTGTATTGTTTTACTTTCTACTTTGCCATTTCTTATTAATGAAAGTGATAGTAATATGCTGATTATCAGCTATATCAACATTATAGGTTGTGGTTTGATGTAGGAATAGTACGATATACAACCGCCTTAACACGATTAGATTCATAATTAGGTTGTGGTTTGATGTAGGAATAGTACGATATACAACTTGTTGACGGACACGAGACGCAAGAGTTTGTTGTGGTTTGATGTAGGAATAGTACGATATACAACTAAGGAACAAAATAAAACTCAACATTCTGGGTTGTGGTTTGATGTAGGAATAGTACGATATACAACATATTCTCCAGTCGTGTCTATTGTAAACCGTTGTGGTTTGATGTAGGAATAGTACGATATACAACAGTTCGAAATACTGCTTATTTGATAAACATGTTGTGGTTTGATGTAGGAATAGTACGATATACAACTCATCCGATATGGGTATCACATGACAATACGTTGTGGTTTGATGTAGGAATAGTACGATATACAACTTTGGGAGAAAGTTTTTATCACAATCTTTAGTTGTGGTTTGATGTAGGAATAGTACGATATACAACTTAGGAAGAAAGTTTTTATCACAATCCTTGTTGTGGTTTGATGTAGGAATAGTACGATATACAACAGCGGGTGCAGCAGGAGCCGCAGTTGCAAGGTTGTGGTTTGATGTAGGAATAGTACGATATACAACGATTTTTATAATTTTGATAATCATATTAGGTTGTGGTTTGATGTAGGAATAGTACGATATACAACCCACTTAAAGTGTTGTAATAAGCGTCAAAGTTGTGGTTTGATGTAGGAATAGTACGATATACAACGTAAGGGTCGCAAGTATAGACAACACCCAGTTGTGGTTTGATGTAGGAATAGTACGATATACAACGTCGGTGAATATGCCATCGTTGACTTTTTAGTTGTGGTTTGATGTAGGAATAGTACGATATACAACATGACATGCAACATAAATACTACCTTTACGGTTGTGGTTTGATGTAGGAATAGTACGATATACAACAACAACTGGAGAAAGACATGGTGGAAAGAGTTGTGGTTTGATGTAGGAATAGTACGATATACAACCTTAAACACGGTGCAAAGATAAGCAATTTGTTGTGGTTTGATGTAGGACATGAAGATAAAAATCAACAGGTCATAGAACATGATCAAGTTGATGTTATAAACAATATAGAACCTCTCATTAAAGTAATAAGAGGGCATCAAGTATGCTTGACCGTGACCTTGCAAGATTATATGGGGTAGAAACAGGACAGTTGAATAGACAAGTGAAGCGTGGCTACAAACGATGACTAAAGCCTCCTTGTAACCACGCTTTTATATTCTCTATATCCAACAAGGAGCGTACGCCTTGTTTTTTTATTCCCCACTCCCTTTCTCAAAATAGGGATCTAATTCCTTCTTCACATCGAAGCAAGGACAGGCTTTGGCGAATCTGTCCCTCGCCACCAATATTACTTGAAAGCGCACCATTCGCCAGCATCATGCATTTCTATATTCGTAAAGAGATCCACCACATCACCCAAGCGGTGCTTATCCAGCTCCTGACGGGCGAAATTCTTAGGTAGAAATCCCTTCCGTCTTTCGTTTTCACGCTCGATGGCAGTCAGCGCATCATCTATCACCATTTGCCATTTTCTATCTATTTATATTATAATAAGGTGATATAGTATCTATTTGAAAGCTAAAAAATTCCTGTCTCCGCGCTAAAAACACGCACTGAAAAGCCCTTTTTAGTGATTTTTTCTTCATTTCCCTGCATTTGCTCCACAGAAAATGAAGAAATCTGAAAACACGAAAAGGGCGAATACCAACGCCTGAAACACGCTGATATTCGCCCTTCGATATACACATAATCCTGGAGAGTATTTTTGACGGCTCAAACACCATCACAATTAATACACTGAGTATCAAATGGTTATACATATACCTTATCGATTATTTTTTCTATTTTAAGTTTTAGATTGCTTGTGGATTTCCCCACTAAGCATTTACAAGAAACAAAGGTATAAAAAATAAGGAAAACACCAAATTTAATGCCTTCTTTAACGGAAAAAGTTATTTTTGAGGCTATTTTTACGATTTAAGACCCTCGAAAATGGCGAAAAAATGAAGCAGAAATACAAAAACAAGTACCCCAAAATGCAGTTTTAGTAAAGAAACACAACAAAAATGATAGGCAAGAAATGGATATTGAACATGGATTTTCTTAGAATTTGAGAGACAGGAGCATATAAGAATAAGATTTTTCAGGAGAGAAAAAGAGGGTTTCAATAATCATATAAAACACTGATACTCAAGCACTTCTAATTACATCTTATACACTAAGATACTTGCTATGAAGAAAACAAAATCCGGTCATTTGGTCAAAGTCATTTTCGGTCAAAATGAAATTTGAATCGGTCAAAATGGTCTATAATATAATATAAATAATTATTTATATTATATTATA
>ENA-OYZQ01000010-OYZQ01000010.1-human-gut-metagenome-genome-assembly--contig:-NODE-10-length-101693-cov-20.906639_pt1 | contig 101693 bp, 93 predicted proteins | sample MGYA00244076_ERZ653476 | MGnify/ENA primary metagenome ERZ653476 (study PRJEB26926, sample SAMN06164996) | human gut metagenome | biome: ENVO:00009003; feature: ENVO:2100002; material: ENVO:00002003... | reverse complement strand
AAGAGCCGTCCTGACCCGTAATACCCGTAATGAGGGCTACTTTTCTATTATCCATAACTTTTATATTGTTTTTATTTTTATTCTTTTTCTAAAATCAACCCGTCCTTCTTTACCATTAAAGAAGGCTCCACCTCTCTTCTCGGTCTTCTCCCCTCAGGGAAGAAGAGAAAACCGCTCCTCCCCGTCGCTCTTAACCGCTTCGCTATAAGGTTGACGAACCATCAGAGGTCTCGTCATGTTGTGCGGGATGGGACCGCAAGATTATAGAGCACAATCGTGATACGAACTTTACAACTTAAACATTTACACTAAATATGCCTATTTCAAATTTTGAATACTTGTTGAACTTGTTGCTACTTGAACATCATTACTCAATGGTTGCTTATAGAAACGCATCTGCATACCAAATAACAATAAGCGCAAATCAATATCATTATTTATTTTAAACTTTCCATCTTGCTCATTATATTCTAAATCACCATCACTATATTGGCATATATAACTTTTAAGTTCTTCTTTTTGTTCATCAGAATATGTGTTATAAACTCTAGCCACTTCGAATACTCGTTTCCGGTTAGACAAGCTTACCTTATCTTCTGAAAAATCATCGCTTAAACTTATCATATCATTTGATAGAAATTCATGAATTGAACTAGAAGTTCCATGAACATACTCATTTTTGATACAGGAGAAAATATTATATAAACGATTAAGCTCTTGAAAATAAAGAGTATCAGTATTCAAGTCATAAATGCCATCTGGTATGGGATTTATAGTTACCATTTTATTGTCATTGGAAAACTTAATACGATTACCTGTAGTCCAAAAGCCTGCTTTTCTAATATAGCAACCTGTCAACATTCGCTGAATATAAAACTTGTTATCAGCATAATATGCAAAATATTTTATATCATCAAGTTGATTTACATTAATCGTCATCAACTCTCCTGATTCTATTGGATTACCAAATAAGTCATTAAAATATTCTGTATTCCTAAGATTTTCTATCCGAAACCATTGGTGCGCCACATTGTTATTGGGATCATACACCATAGAATCTGACAAGTCCAACTGGTCCAACACACCAATTTCTATCTGGTCACAAATTTTTGCCCATTGATTTTCGTTTTTTATCTTCGCTATTAACGTTCCCATTGATTATAATATTTCTATGTAAACAAATTCTGTCAATTTCTTCAAATGAGGAAAGACTATATTCCTTTCATTTTTTCGTATTACTCTTCGTGAAAGTATAAATAATTCAATTCCACCATTTGAAGTAACATTATAGAACTTATACCCCATCAACAATAGAAGAGGATTAAAATAGTATGTTGTTGTAAGAGATGTAAATATCCATATAATAAAAATAAATACCACCAATACAACATAAACTAAACCTTCCTGTACACTGCCAGGTATACTCAAAGAAACAAAGAAGTAACTTAGATATACTGGCAAATAGTCCTTATTTGCACTACTTACTTTTTGTGCAGGTAATCTTAAAGAATCTTTTGGACTAGCAGCCTTTGAGAGCAGAATAAATATCAACGACAACAACAAAGGTATTCCAAGGAATACAAATATTGTTAGTACTGTATCTAGCCAAGAAATTCCTATTGAGAATAATGTAACCTGCGCTTTTATGAAATAGAGGCTAGCTATCAATAAGCTTGATGCTAGATTCATCATCCACCATAAGAAATATCGTAATATTGAACCTATATTCATAGCATATCTCCTAAATTGCTTTACCTAATGATTGAAATACAGCTCGAGCAAAAGGAGCAAGGAGAAAATTCCCATGAATATTGAGATTTCTTTCCATTTTTTGTATCTCCATCTTTGCATAGTCTGGATTTGAAAAACTCAGCTCTATAATATCGTTTATGAGACAAAGATTCTCTAGCCTATGACAATAGGAAGTATATCGCTCTTTTATTTTATATACACGCATCCAATTATCACATTCTTCAGGATACTCAGGGCATGAGCAAATTACATTTATATCTTCTATTTTCGTATCTTCACGCTTATAACAAGTTATCATTTCGACATTTACATATATTTTATAAAATGATTCTTCTCCGTTTGAGAATGGAACAAAAGCCTTAACTTGTGTTTCTTTTCGTCCACGTTCCACAAAAAGTGTATCAGACTCCCTCTTGTATGAACTATTACAATGATAACAAGTTGGGATCAAGTTGTGAAAGTTTAGTGAGACAAAAGGATAGAGCGCCTTTGGCAAATAATGGTCAAAGGCATCACGCGGGACATTATCTTCTGTCAAGATACTCCCAATGCCGCAACAATGGCATATGGAATCATTCTTCACCAGAGTTTTATAATACTCGCCCATCGTACCATATCTGTCTTGGAAAGCTTTCAAATTGACAAACTCTGTATATAAATCGTTACAGAAATTTTTCAGAGAATTCAACAAGGATTTCCAATCTTCATCGTCTTTATAAACTTTCTGCAAGTCCTTGAAACGTAATGGCTTTATCTCTTTTCGACACAATCGCTCAATCTGGTTATTATTGCTATATACAGTACGCAAAAAGTTGATTTTTCCATCATCTAAGGACTTACATTTATCATACAGTTTACTCAGTTGTTCATAGAACTTGCACCCTTTCATCTCTACAAAGAAATTCTTGGTTGGCTCATCAACGACTGCAATCAATTCTTCAGCACGATGTTCGGGAGCATGAAACAAAACTTCGAGAAAGATATAATCTACAAAGTCTTGTAAACCTTGGATACGGTGTTCGATAAAGCTATATTGCTTCCACATGATTATTCTTCGTTTATCTCGCTAAGAATCATCAGTTTTTCTAATGATTCTCCAAATTTACTATTGACTTCGTTTAACTTTTGCTGCTTATTCTTATCCTTTTGCATACCAATACTTTTCATCTCTTGGTATGCTTTTCCTCCTATGGTATCTGTGCTACCGAATATCTTGGTTTGTATGAAGCTTATGGAAGCTCCGTACGTCTTGATTCCCATAGTTGATGCCTTTTTTGCATTGGCATGGTCGCCTTCCTTCGTAACAACAATTACATGGTCTGCTCGACAATCTGATATGATGAACGGTGAATGGGTCGTTATCAATATATCTTTCATAAAGTTGACAAAGCGACTATCATGCTCTTTTAAATTAGAACAAGCATTTTTCAATGTTTTATCTAATATACTAACGAAATGTGAACGCCAACTGGGATTGAAATGAGTCTCTGGTTCATCAAGCAATATCAAGGAATCACTGTCTTTCAGGAGAAGGCAAATAGCCATGGTATGTATAAATTGGTGTTCGCCATCCGAGAATTCCTTTAAAAGTAACTCTTTTTCACCACCTAGTTCATCTACCTGTTTGACTAGATAGAAATCAAGGAAATGAAATACATCATCGTCTGAACCTGGCATACCAAACTTCCCATCAGTATATACACCTGTGGAACCAAAAATTTCCTTCTGTTTTTCTAACTTAACGGCATAGTTGTTTAATTCGTAGAGCAATCGGAATACTTGAAAGCAATCCATCGCAGTATGGAAATAATATTTGAAAGCATCTTTTGTTGCATCATTCACCCAAAAGTCAAAATAATAAGCTCCTTCCTCTATATCATACCAGGAGAGTGTAGAAATATCTTTCAGTATCTCAAATAACCCCTTGGCAGAAACTTCGTTACCTGTAGACTTACGCTTGAACAATTGAAAATAAGAATTCTTGTATTTTCCCTCTTCAAAGAATTCTTCTCGCAGGTGCATCCGAAACATTTTAATCCCCAAAATCCCAGTATACTCGGAAGTGGCCAAGGACTTTAATGTAATCTCATCCTCAAACAACAGGCAACAGAGCAAAATGGCTTGGCTCATATTCGAATCTACATATATAAGGCTATTCTCTGGCGATGAATAATCGACCACATCGTTAACAACATTCTCCCGAAACTCAAACAAATGAATAAACCGACTCTTGATGAACGGAATACTCAAAGTTTCATTTTCGCCTGAAGAGTAAGCTATCACATATTGAGGTAAGAATGATTTTGCCATAGAGGTTATACCGACAGAACTTTTTCCAAGATCAAAGCGCATAGCTGGTGCTGATCCATATAAAGGTACAACACTCATCATAGGTGCTTCGCCAGCTTTTTTCTCAATGGTGATTACCACAGCATGTTGCTCTTTAGCTTCTACCTTACGATTACCAAAGGTAAGGTATTTCAATGTGAAGGCGTCCACCGTACATTTTCGAGAATCAAATATATTCTTTTCTCTCAACACAGATGGTAGATGTTTTCCCACACATAACTCTAAATGATAGAATATCTGCGATAGAGCTTCCAAAACATTCGACTTACCACAACCGTTCAAGCCAACTATACAGAAGGGGTTGAACTGGGTCATTGCCTCAAAATTATCCTGTTGGTGGAATTTGACCTCAAACCCTGGGTCTAAACTTCTAAATTGGGATTGTATTTTCAAGCTAAGCAGTTTCATAATAATTATGTTCCATTTTAGATGTGGACTGTATCTCGACCAAAAAATTTTATCTTGCCAGAGTCAAAGTCGAAATATTGCTGCACTATTCCCTTATCTAGATATTTATACAAGGATGCTCGCTTGTTATTATATTCTTTCAAGGAAGAAATATTTCGCCCGTCATCGTATGTACATTTGTCCGTTGTAGCGATTAGAGGATTGTCCGAAAGTAGATTAATTCGTTGTTCATTAAATTCTTGTCCCCTAAGCAATAATGAATAAAGCAGTATATCAAACAAGCGGTTCAGCTTATCTTTTGATTCCTGCATTTTTTTCATTATCCCATCTATCTGTTTATAACGATTTTCAAAATCCATCTGGACCTTATCTTCAGGCAACCGAATTTGCATATTTTGAATAGCAGACACTAACCGCAAAGGGTTATAGATTGCTAATTTGTCTTTTAACTGACGATGCAACATTTCCGAAGCATTCAATGCCACTGAAAGAAAATAGGGATTGCACTTAGTATCAACTGTAAATACGTATTTCTTATCAGCATACAACTCAAAACCTGTGGGTACAGGAACGATTTGTCCAAAGTCATGATTCTTTTTTGTTTTCTCTCTCTTATAGAAACCTTTCACCAAATTTCCGACCTTGATATCTTTGCCCCAATAACGTCCATACGAACTTCTTAAGCATAGATAATAAGACTGAAGGAAATCAGAGAGAATGCGTAAGCTTTTTACTCTGTTCTCTTGAGCCTTCAAGATACCATCCAAAAAACCAATAATTCTTTCTTGTATGCTTAATGAGGGATATTCTATCTCTATCATACCCAAATCTATTTTGGAAAGATTAGTCAGACGAGTCGTTCCAACATAAAGCCTGTTCCACAAATCTTTGTTTGCTAACAAATAATAATAGGCATACTTTAATAATATTCCACTATCAAATGCCGTTGTTAGCACAATACAATCTTGACGGATTTCGTATTCTCTTTCTGTATATTCCATACCACCAGACAAACGTTTTTTGATGATTATGGCTTCTCCTTTTACGAAGTTTCCCTTAGCACCATCAAGCAAATAGGCCCGTTGAGTAGAGCTGATAGTATTATTGCTTATGGAAAACAAATCACGCAATCGTTTTTTCATAATTCCAACAGATTAGAAAGTTTTTCTAACTCCAACATTATATCTTGTTCCATTTTTTTTAAATCAGAAATAATGTTTTGCGGATTTTCAAGTTCAACTTCGGGCTTATTATATTCATTATAGAAGTTTACGCCCCAAGCTGTCTGATGTATTTTCATTTCTAGCTGAGAAACCTTGAAACAATCCATCAAAATATTAGATTCCTCCTCTCTACCTTTAAACTTTTCTATGAGTCGCGGCAATGGGGTTTCTGAGTTGCGTAATCTTTTCGAATTCAAGCTATAGCCATCATTCTTCAATTCACAGAGCCAGACTTTCTCTTCTATTGAAGACTCTTTTTTAGAGATGACAAGGATGGAAGTTTTTACAGAAGTATTAGGCAATACACCTATTGGTAATGAAATGACTGCTTCCAAAGTGTAGGATTCAAGAATGTGCTCCCTATATTTTGAAGTTTTAGAATTGTGTGCAAACAGGAAACCCTCTGGTATCAAGCATACCAAACGACCACCCTCAGCTAATTGTTCCAAGCATCTGTCTATATACATGGCAGACGAATTGTTTCCAACTCGCTCCTTCAACTTTTCATCTACATCTTGTCCTTTCAACAAAAGGCCAACCAACGGAGCTGCTATTATTTTGGTATATCTGCGATTTGCTGGTTTAAAATCTGAAGACAACAGATTTTGAAAAGTAAAATCATGGACAAGACTCATACCATGGAAATAGAAGTTCATCGTGGTCAGAAACATGTCTTCATCAGAAGTTTGGTTGCCATCCAATACAAGGTTGTCCAACTGTTTCTTTGAAAATGTAGAATCCGAGACATCGCCAACGGCGAAGCCGTCTTCGTCTTTTTTCTTATCCTCTTTCAACAAATTATCTGAAACTATTGTACGATATGCCGTAACCAATAAACCTCCGGTTTCCAAATCTGGCGTATAAATAGAATCCTCAACCTTCAGTTCAGCCAGTTCACACATCAAACGAGCTATATGACGTGGAACGAATACTTCTTTTTTTTCCTTGACATCATAATATTGCATCAATAGCTCTTCATAGATATGACCATAGCTGCTTATCGAGACAACATCCTCTAATGATTTCTTACTCTTATCAAGCAACTCATCAATTAAACAGAAAAGTTCATAATTTGCCAGGCTATTTTCACTAATAATTTGTATCTGATTATTCAGAAAATAAAATATCGGATAAGAGCCTATTACTTGTTGCTTGAGAAATGGTATAACTACATTTATATAATTGTTTCCAAATTCTCTTTCGTCAAGTTTTTTAAGATACCTCCACTTGCACTTTCCTACGGATTCATTTACAAAAGGAGAGACTTTCTTAGATGTCTCAAAAAAGCCTTTCTCGTCCAATCGTTTTAGGAAGAGATAACAAATGACAAGATTGAGTATGAAGAAAGCATCATGTACACCTTCCTTCCAAAACAATTGAAATATCCTGTCTATATATTCTTTGGTTTGTTTTTTATCCATTGTATATCAAATGAAGTAAGCTACCAATACGTAAGCGTCCAAAAATGTCACAACGCCCCTCTTTGCGGGCTTTTTGTAAAGCTCGCAAATTTCATTTTTAAATTTCTTTCGCTAAAAATTTCATTAATCCAAGCAGAGTAAGTATCCGCTCAACGCCGTATTGCATATCTCAAAATAATATTGTAACTTTGCACGGCGGCATCATTTTTCTAATTTTGAGACAAGAATACGAAGTTTAGCCCTCCATCAGCACAAGCTAATGGAGGTTATACCTTAATTTGACTAAATTTGAAATTCATTTTTTATTGTTCCTAATCTTCCCAGAACTCAGGAAGAAGAGTATAATACTTATCCTCAGGCGTAGAATCTATGTGCTTCAACACATAACAAAGCCAACGCTCAGGATTTTTATGTAGCACCTTACATGCTCCAAACAAGGAGTACATCATTGCTGCACGCTTACAAGCTTCCAAATCACGACAGAACAAATTAGCCTTCTTACCCATCACCATGTCACGGATCAGGCGTTCGGTATCATCATTGTCCAAAGGCATATCTGGGATGTCTATATAATTGGTCAGCTTATCATAGATGGTTTCACGTTCTTCCTTACTAAAGACTACCCGCTCACGCTTTTGAGTAAATATCATTCTGATAAGAGAGGCTATCTGCTCGGTCTTAGCTCCGCTTTTTTGTCTACATCAGACTCACGCATATCCTTCGCCTCATTATCACCGATTACAACCTCGGCGAACTTTGGCTTACTGCTTAATTGTTTCTTGCCTTGTACCATAATTTGAATAATTTAAAATCATGGTGCAAAGGTACGAAACTTTATCTAGGCACACAATACGGCTTTCACCGAACACTTACACTAAATCCTGCTTGTAGTGATTTTGCACTTCTCTTTTTGTAATAGTTGGCATCAATAGTATTATTCTTCCCTTGTCATGCAATTGGAATAAATGCCTAATATTTCCATCTTTCACAAAATAATTAGCTTTACAAAATACACTAGTATCAACAAACACATAATCCCTTTCTATAGAATCGTCTTATTAATTATACATTTCTAATCTTCTGAGCTTTATCCAATCTTCGATGGCAATAGGATATAAGACCTAAAATTTCCAATGCATCTTGCTCATCTATATCCCAAAATATTTTAGGTTGATGAGCTTCTGGATTTCTAAACATTCCACATAATCCTTTTAAAAGATTACAAAAGCCAGTATGCTCATCTTTCTCTTGTGTAGTCTGATAATTGTTTATAATCAAAATAGGAGTGCTACTAAACACTTGCTCTATAAGGGCATTGCCATCTGTAGTAAGACCTGACAAATCGCGAATTCTCTGAAATAATCCCTTACTTGCTTCAAAAACTGAATGGAAATAGTTATTAGAAAGAAGCTCAGGAGTACAATATCTGAATATTTGAGTATGAGCATTTCTATTTATGAGTTCTTGCTTTAAATTTTCGACCTTTAGCTCTACATCAGAAATGACATTGGCTTTTTGAATCTGAGCAAACTTTCCGTTTTCTTTAATTTCATAACCTTCGAATGCCAACTGTTGGTTTACTTTTGATCTCAATGCCTCAAACTCCTCAGACTTGCCTACAAATCTTGAAGGAGTTAGAACAAGTTGAATGAATTTCAATATGTTATTACAACATTTTTGGGTACTTTGGAAATTGGTAAAAGCATTGAACAGCCTCTTACGTTTAGCTAAAAAGGTATCATTTTCTGAAACATCGGAAATTCCAGCTTGTAATAAGAAACCATGAATTTCAGTTCCTGTCAAGCCGTCAGTTGTATCACCTAAGATATTGCTCAATAATTCCAAAACCGTAATACTTAATACTTTTCTCTTTTCCATTCTCACCTAATAATTTATTCATTGTATCGCAGTATTACTACTGCGCAAACTCTTTAATTCTCTGTTCTTCTTTCAATGAGCAAACAAGCAGTTGTCCATTCTTCTCGGCTACGATATAGCCATCCAAGCCTTGAACTACCACCTTACTTTCACCGGCTGCATGAACCACGCAGTTCTTGCATTCATACAAGCGGATATCCTTGCCGACCTTGGCATTGCCAGCCTCATCCTGTGGAAGCAAGGTACGGAGGCTGCCCCAGCTGCCTAAGTCGCTCCAGCCAAACTCGGCTGGCAAGGTATAGATTTCCTTTGACTTCTCCATTACGGCATAGTCAATGCTTATCTTCTCGCAGGTTGGGAAGAGTCTGCCGACTACCTCTTTCTCCTTTTCGGTATAGAAAGAAGGTGCCATCTCATCCATAATGCTGGCAAGATTCGGTTGGAAGGTACGGATTGCCTTGCTGATGGTATCGATGTTCCATACGAAGATTCCGGCATTCCAATAGTAATTGCCAGCGGCAAGGTATTGCTCGGCTGTCTCCAGGTTTGGCTTTTCCTTGAAAGCCTCAACCTTGTAGATTTCCTCTACAGATGTTGGCTCTGCTGCTGCGATATAGCCATAGCCTGTTTCTGGACGGCTTGGCTTGATACCGATGGTAACGATGGCGTTCTTATCGGAGGTATAGCTCGATGCCTTGCTGAGCACTCGCTGATACTCTGTGGTATTGATGACCAGGGCATCGGATGGTGTCACTACGATGTTGGCATCAGGATGCTTCTTCTGGATCTTCCAGCAAGCATAAGCAATACATGGAGCAGTATTGCGAGCCTCCGGCTCTGCTAATATGTTATCTACTGGCATGTCAGGGATTTGCTCCTTGACAATGCTGATGTATTTCTCGTTTGTCACTACCCACATGTTCTCGACAGGACAGATTGGCTTCAATCTATCTACTGTCAATTGAATGAGGGAACGGCCGACTCCCATCACATCTATGAACTGCTTTGGGTAATCGGGTGTTTACATTGGCCAGAAGCGGCTGCCTACGCCGCCAGCCATGATTATGATTTGAATATCGTTGAAATTATGCATAAAGCTTTTTCTTTTACCTCTTAGTCTCCTAAAGGAAATGTTTTTTCGAATCCCTCCGTCTCCCTTTAGCCAAAGGGAGCTCCACCTTTCTCACCAAGCCTCTCTTCCCTCAGGGACGAGAGGATGTAACCGCCCTACTCGGTGCTCGGAACCGCTACGCTCTAAGGTTGGCGGACCATCAAAGGTCTCGTCAGGTTTCTTATGCGGGATGGGACCGCATGACAATAGGCTTATTCCATTATCAAATTCGGTGTTTCTCTATCATTTTTCTGACATCAGAGATTTTATAGAATATGGTATTACGAATCTTATAATATGGAAGTTCACCACTTTCACGCAGATTTCTTATAAAATCTCTGCTTACACCACCAAGATAAGACAAGATGGTTTTATTCGTCAAGAACTCCTGATCTTGTTCTTTCAACGAAATCACTTTCTCTATCACGTTGATGCCAACACGAATTCTATATTTCTCATTTGCCATAATTGTATAACAGTTAAGCTATATCAAACTTTACTTCCAAAAGCTCGCATTTTCGATAGAATTTGCAGTTTCTTGTCTTCTGGAAAGTTGGGACTCGAAAGCAACTTTAGAATCTCTGCCTCTGCTTTGGAGGCACGGGCGCTATTTTCGGATGCTCTCTGATTTGCAGCGGCTATTTGAGCATTTGCATTAGCTATACGGGCATCGGCGGCAGCTATCTCTGCCTCCAATGCTGATATTTTATCTTGTATATTCTTATTTTCGTTTGAACTGACGTTGACATTATCTATATTAAACCATCCTTGCCCTCTTGCAGTTCTTATTGTAATCTTGCATCACCTTTTCAAAATATTCTTTGCTTTCCATTTTATGTGAATTTTAAAACAGTTGCAAAGATAATATTTTTCATTCAAGCCACCTTACGCTGTATTGGTGGTCTACAAATCACGGTGCAAAGGTAAGAAACTTTATCTAGGCGCACAATACGGCTTTCACCGAACACTTACCTTCTGGTGAAGAGTTCCAAAAGAACTTCTTTGCAACGAAATTTGCTGCTAAAAGCAACTCTTTCAATATTTTCTGTAGAGATTTCAACTAAAGTTTTTCAGTAAATTGAAGACATCTATATTCAGAAACTCTTCACCACACAGAGTTTATTTAATGTCTAAACTGAAATAAAGTGAATTACTTTAATTTTCTTTTAACCAATTTGTTACCTCTTTAGGCACACAAAACGAAGCCCAAGGAGAATCTGTTATGTTTATAACAAACAACCTGTCATTATCTCCCACTACTTTTTTCAAAGCATCTCGTATTATTATAGTATTTTTATCATCAGATAAAATACACCAAGTATTTGGGGTAATACGAGCCCAAGCCCCCAAATCTTTTATTTGATTTTCCAAGGAAGTACGAAGTCCATCTTCTACCTCAAAAGTTATTAAAAATTTACTCATTGCTCTTTTAATGACTTGTAATAGAAACCAACAATAAAACCAAGTGTGCCAGACAAAGCACCAATAATGCCAATTAAAACATCTTTGAGTTCACTCAAAGAGGCATTAACTTTAAATCCATAAGCAAAGCAAAGGAATAAAATTGCAAAAAATCCCAAGACAAAAAGCAAAGCCATTTTGCTTCTTGTGAGTTCTCGAGGCTTCGAATCATTTTGCTCATCACCCCCGACATTGTCCTCGTTTGTTTTTACTATAGGAGTTTTTGTACTATCGTCTGTTACAGCCGCTCCTTTTATTTTCTCTACTTTTTGATTGTCTTCACTCATTTTGCTTTAATTTTAAAATTCAAAGAGTCTGTATTTCCTTTTGCAGAATCAGTATTTACCCTTACATTCGTTTTCTCTGATTTATTTTCTCCACAAGGGTGGACTGGCTCACCCCAAACTATAAATGCCAAGACTGCTCCAAACATAACTAAGACTATCATGTTTACAGTGCTTTCAGTCACAACCTTCATACTATCTAAAAATTTAAATACTATTTTTAATACCTCCATAAACAATATGATTTACATGAAAATCATTTTTTACGACCAACTAATCTCAAATATTTAAGATTAGAATTTCTACTACTATTTACACCTCTGTGAAATCGACTACCTTTTAGAGAAATTCTCCGACAAAACTCTTCTGCGGACAAAATTTTATTGAATTCCATTTCTTCAATCTCTCTTACCATTCCTAATTTATAAGTAAAATTGGGTGAAAAGTTAATGTCAAAATGATACTTCGGATGCAAAATCCATCGCTTACCACGTGATGCCACTTTATCAAAGTCATAACGTAGATAAGCTGGCTCTTCAAAAAGTAAATATTCAAATAGCCATTTACCCTCATAACTCGGTGTTTGCTCCAAGTCATCATCAGAAAGGTCATTATATAAACTCCTCTCGTCTAATTGTTCCAAGATACTCCGAGCTTCGGAAATATGCTTTGCAGTAAACTCTTTTTGTCCCTGATGGAATACCAGAATTTTATTTCCTTTTTCTTGAATCGTCATGCCAAAACTAAAACTTACAATTTTATTATTGCTCACGATAAAAACACGATGCAATTTTTTATCATCGACATGAAGATATGGAAATGTACAGTTTTCATTAGTATGTTCTCCATTCCACTGAGAATATAACAATTCAAGCATCGTCAATTTCAAAAACAAGAACTCCCTTGCATTAGTAATACTAGCAAATAGATCTTTACGACCTTTTTTATCTGTTAAATTCAAATAAAAGTCATGCTTTGCCATTTTCTTATAAATTACTCAATGATATTAAGGAATCTATATTCTTTCTAAGTTGTTCTGAAGATAATTCTTGCCAACCTAAATTCAAAGCAGAACTTACCAGCTTTTCTATCTGGGCATCTGGTATTTTACGTTCTATCAGATAATCACGTATTTCGTCAGCCAAAGGCTTGCGTTTGGTCATTCTTTTAAAACTTGTTTCTATCTCTCGAAGTTCTTTGTCAGAAGGTTTACGTAAAACCAAACAGTCTGTACTATCTATTTCTTCAAACTTTTTCTCTAGAACTTTACAATTCGACAATTGATTATCCGATATCAACAAATAGGACTTTAAAAAAGAACGTGTCAACATCGTATATATGGAATTTCTGTAATGCGCAGAACCCACCAAGCCTTTGGTTACACATATCACAAATGGATATTCCAACCCCTTTACGTTATTTCGATTACTAATCAAAAGCGTATCCTTGATGGTATGCTTTGACTCATAGGCTTTGTTTATCGTCCATCCCAATTCTACACTTATCTTATTTTCTATAAGATTTGCCCAGGTGTAAGTATAGTCATTATCATCAAGAAGTATGACACAAATGTCATTCATTGTTACATTTTCACATTCTTTCTGGATTTTATTGATTATAGACAATACTTTTTCCGCTACATCATCAATGCTAAAGCTACCAATCTCCACACTCTTGTATTTTTCATCGATATCCAAGAAACGCCTAACAGGTTCTCTACTCAATCTTATCAAACCGTTCTTTTCTGAATATGTATATCCACAAGCCTGCCAATCAGCTTCTTTCAACCATCTCAATTTTTTTTCTTCAAACAATCCCAATCCCAAAGCATGAGCAAACATCAAAGTCTTTGGATCTGTACGATAACATTTCGTTAAAAAATAATCTGCAGAATAATCAGCAAGTTCGTGAGTCTCAAAAATACTTTGGAAAATATCTCCTGCTATATAAACTTGCTTTTCTGTCACCAAATCACATAATTCAAAGAAACTCTCAGGGAAATCTTGACATTCATCAACCAAGACATAATCAAATGCGTATTGAAATTCTCTCTCTCTTTTCTTCTTTTTTATCTCTGAGACTGCAATTCTACAAACATCGTCAAAACTTGTAAAACGATTATAACGGTAATATATTAAATCATAGAAAGAACATAAGTAGCGATAGAAACCTGAATTTTCATCCCCATATCGCCCCCAGGCATTGGTACACCACAGTTGCTCCTCCCATTCTATCTGCTGCGACACTTTCATGAAATTAAAAAACTTCGGAATCTTAGAATGCAGCGCATCTGCTAAAATTTTATTATGACATGTAACAAATATCTTATGAGTATCCTTCTTAGAATACAGCTCCTTCAATTTATGAAGAAGAAGTTCTGTCTTGCCCGTGCCTGACAATCCTTGTATTTTTACTCTTTTTTGGTCTAAATGCTGATAAATAAATCTTGTTTGGTCTGCGTCAAACAATTGTATTTTCTGTTTAACCCTGTCCAAAAGCGTTTCAGGAAGACTTCCTTTTATACGAGAAATATCATTGATACTACCTGTACATAATGACACGAGGATATTAGAATATCGTTTTTGTTTCAAATCCATGAGTTTAATTTTCCCGAAGAATTCATTCAAGTCGTTTAGCTCATGTATATCTGAAATTATTTCTTTTAGTGGTTCAAAGAAAGAACGGAATCTTCCCAATTCTTTACGATACTCATATTTCGTAAAAAGGTACGAAACGGAATCTTCCACATCATCGCAATAGTTTTGGAAAATTGCCTCTTGCTCACTATAATTTATCATTGCAGCTTTATATCCTGCGGATAATAAAAAGAAACAATTATAACGCTCATATTCCTCAAGTTCATTTTTTGGCATCCTAAGCATATAAATGCTTATTTGATGAGCGTTGGCATATTGCTCTATTCTTTTGGTCAATCCACCAAAAGAGACATTTAAGTCTGTATAAAAATATGATTCCATAATTTAAGTATATCACCAATACAGCGTCCCCACTATATTACAAGCAGTTACGCATATTGTTTTTTGAAAAAAGTTATTTTATTATCGTTTTGCAGAAGATAAGCTGCACTCGGCAATTTGAAAGCCAGCTTGCATTGCGCTCATTTGCATTATCTTTTAGGGTAAAGAATTGTCTAAGCACACACCTTCACCTCATCTGTTTTTTCAACATAGCAACATGGAAGCATAGCTTATTTTAGAGAATTACTCTTCAGTTCTTTACTGATTACCTTTCCCATTGATTTCTCTATATCGAAGAAGGTCATGGGGTCGTTGTAGTCTATCTCTGAAATGACATTATCCATATCATTCACGGCATAGCCTATCCTCTCTATGGATTCTTCCAAGTTTTTCATATTGATTCGAGAATAGGTTTCCTCGAAGCGGTCGAGAAAGAAGGATACCACATTAGGATTCTTCTTTAAATATTGGTGAAAGGTCTTGCAGACCTTGGCCTGACCTTTGTAGTTGAGCTTACGAATGTCTTCAAACATCGGCATAGCACAGGAATAGGACTTTACTGAAGAAACCTTCTTTCCTATCTTCTTACGAATCTCCTTTGCCTCTGGTATCGTATCGTCGTAAATATCTTGAAACTCCTCTGGGAACATCGAGAGCATTCGCTCTAAAAATTCTTTATCTGCCCTAATTGTGTTATTTTCTAAAATCAATCCCCCTTCTTTACCATTAAAGAAGGTTCCACCTTTCTTTCCAAGCCTCTCTTCCCTCTGGGATGAGAGGATGTAGCTGGCTACGCTATAGTCTCCTCCTGAATTCTGGTATCGTCAGCAGAGCCTGTGCCCACAAGGGGCTGCCGACAATAATCTACGCAACAAAGTTGCAATTATTTGAAGGCTGGCGCATTCTTTTATAACACTCTAAGATATAGGATCTGGTATCTCATTAATATGCATAATTAGTTCTATCACTTCATTCAAACCAACTATCTGTTCTGTTGATTTTATTTGCATTAAGTCATACAATAACTGCTTTTTACTAGTCACAGGAATACTTACTTGCTCTGGATAAACCAAAACTTGGCGTATTTCTTTTAACCACAAATTACAAGCAGCATAATTCTCAGCTTGTGAAGCTGTCCTTATTGCACCTATAGTATGGAACAAATAGTAGAACGATAATGGTAATGACTTATTGAGTCCCATCATTTGTGAATAAATATCAGCAACATCCTTCTCCAACAAAGAATTATTACTCAATTGATTCATAAAGGTGGAACGTAAATCAGAGCCTAATAAATGAATGTTACTCTTTTGTTCATCAAAGTATTGTACAAGTCGTTGCTTTTCTTGTCGAAAATCAATAAGTGCATAGATATTCCAACCTATAAGAACTGTTACCAACACACCAAGTATGCCTGTGATAAATCCAAGATAGTCAAAGGACAACTCTATTCGTGGTAAGGAAAAGCAAATAGCAAGGATGCTAAGGATAATCGCCAGTATGCTCAATCCTAAATATCCAAATTTCATAGACATATTATTACAATGTGATTATATTTTTATTTTATATAGTTTCTCTAAATATCTGTCTATCTCTTCTGGTGCCTCCATAGTCAACAACTTATTCGTTTGCAGTCTTGTCAATTTTGGTATACCAAAATCACGAATATAGTTTTTAGATAATGCCATATAGTCACTACCATAAGGTTTGCTATGATGCTGAACATAATACCAAAAAACAGAAGAAGACAATATTTTTTTAAGCAACCGAAGAAGTTTCAAGTCTTTTGATACTAAAGCATATCCATTATAGAAAAGCAAATGTTCATCTTCTGACAAAATAAATATAGGATGCGATGCCATATAAGGGAAGAACAACTTGTATCCCTCAAGTCTTAAAGCTTGTGTTCTGCCATAAGCATACCATGCTGCATATTGCCTATTTCCCTTATCTCTTTTAATGAGAACTTCTTTAAAATCACTTAAATAAGCATATGCTTTCGGATACAAATTCTTCAGATTTTTTTCATCTATAATCTTAATCAAGCTTCCCCTTTTTTGATAAGGAAAGATTAATGGATATATATACTTTTCGATATTTATTTCGTCACTAATGGCATTAGGCTTAATAGCCTTTCGACAAATCGCCTTTTCTACAGAATAATACTTGCCATTCTTTTCTACATAATAATAAGATTCATCTTCTTCTATAGGAGTCAATACAAATACATCATTTCGCAATGTGGCAAAGCCATTTTTTATATCGACAAGGCTTTCTAAAGGAACTCCTGTTCGTTGAATATGCTGTATATTTGTAAGTACTGTGTTGTCATTTACCAAAAGCCAACCTTTTTTCCAATCAAATTCCGCATAGTCAAACTCATTAAAATCCTTTATATTTTTTAATTCAGATGGTAGGCACTTATGATAAGCAAGTTTACCGTTTTCATTTTTTATTATACAAATACATGTATAAGTAGAGCGACCTTTAAAGACTTGTTTGGAACCGAAATCTATGATTTTTAAAGCCAACTGCTTTAGAGAGAAATACCTTCTTACTCCCCTTCCATTTATACTTCGTACAAAATTATTAACAGTAATAATTCCCAAAGTTCCGGCAGGTGCCAAACTCTCTGTCGCTATCTGAAAAAAAGGTATGTAAAGATCTGCCTTTCCGTTATCTGATACTGTCCAACGTCGTAACTTATCACGAGTATCATTTGACAATTTTGAAGAACTGACATAAGGAGGATTACCAACTATCACATCAAAACCATGCTTTTTTTGAAATTTTGGTAAATTCTCCCAATACTTTGTCAAACTATCTCCCACAAAAAGATGGGGGGCTAACCGTTCTATATCCTCACCAACACCCAAAGCATACAATGCCAACAATATTTTAGTACGTTCAATACTATAAGGTTCTATATCAAAGCCATAAAAACACTTGAATAACTTTTCACATGAGATTTTTACTCTTTTCCGAATGTAATCAGTTATTGTTATAAAAAAACCTCCACATCCACAGCAAATATCTGCATAAGATAAATTTGCAAGACTCTTGTTGGACTTGTCTGCCAATACTGTTTCGATTATGTATTCTCGTATATACAATGGAGTATATACAGCACCATTTACTTCTTTAGTCGAAGGTGAGACTACAAACTCAAAGCAATCTATCAAATATTCAATGCCAAAGCTCTCATCTAGTTGGTTTAATATCGACAAAAATTGCTGTAAAACAGGATAATCACTATCTGTATTATAAATAAGATAGTTTAAAATTAAGATGTTTTTTTCTACCGTAATTCCATTTCTTTTCAAGTAAGCAGAAACTAACAGCCTATTTATAGCTCGTTCTTCACAAGAATATCTCTTTAAAAAATTTCGAACTATGATATTCATATCTACTCAATAATATAAGGGACATAAGTTGTGAGCCGAGTATAATCCGACTGAACTTTGGTTATTAACAATCGCACTGTAATAAGGATCTAGCACTCTTTTCTGCGCATGCTCTATTATCATTTGATATTCTTCATTTCCCAATATAGAAACTTGTTCACTATATGTTTTTTTATTAAAGAAATTCTCTATTACAAAATGTATCATCAAAAAAACATCCATTGGAGGATGGGCCAACCGTGGAGAACCGATTATAACCAGATCTCCTTTGTCGCAGTCTTTTATTTTATGTCCACCACTATGGAAATGGTATAATGGATGATAAAAAGTCCCCTCTATACATTCCTCTCTATCTAAATGCCATGAAAACATATGATTCTTATTATCATTTCCTTCACCTCTTAGCAAGAAATCCAACTGATAATGAGAGAACAGTCCATCTTTTTCTATATTCTCCAAATTCTCTATATACTTATATGATAAACTTGCTGTTAAAACAGCATCATTCACATAAGGTGAAGTATTCCAGGAATCTGTTTTTAACTTAAAAGTAATATCATCGATTTGAACATTATCTGTCAATTTGCCAGTTTGTCTTATGTTGAGTAAATTTTCTAGAGGATACTTTGACATAATATCCTCTGTAAAATGATATTTATCCAATAGCTTTATCAAATTCATCAAATCTTGCGTCAATAAAGAATTGGAAATTCTTCTACTATTTGCCATAAGCTAAAATTTCTTTTCTTGCAGTAGGCGTCAAATATTTTCGAACAGATGGGGTTTCTAAAGCATAATCTAGAGAAATGTATTCCTCTTCTTGCCATGGCTTCAATTCTTTTTGCATGAGGACATATCCTTCGCTAGGATCCAATGGCAGCAAGGAGCCCTTACAATAGGTCCAAAAATATGAACTAAAATTATTTTTTATAGGAGTTGCCGGTACTAGTTTCAACCCCAACTTAGAATTCAAGATGTCTACACGTTCAGTAGCATCAAGGCGTCGCAAAGACTGTATTCCTGAAATGTCCTTCCAAAATGCCATCACTTCATTCCACCACCATCTTTGGTAAGCAGAAGAAAAGATTCCATTATATTTACATTTTGCAATATATTCAAGAAACGAACCGAAATCATCACAAGTCTTATCTATTCCAAAGCGTGCTGCAATAAGTTCTTGCCCTACCAACATTCCAACTGAACGCACAACTGTTTCCAATACAATTCTAGAACAGCCGTACACATCTTGATTATTTTTAAAAGATGATATTAAATTTTGCAAACGGAAATCTATTGTTTCACCTGCATCCATATCCAACATTTTACAAATATCAAAATCGGTATTCTTTATTGTCTTATAGGCATTCACCAAAGCCACTATTTGTTTAGAATACTTGCTTAGTTTTTGGGTAAACTCTTCTTTTGTTATTATTTTATCAAATAAGTCTAGACTTGAAAAATCTTGTTTAAATTGATGAATCTTTTGGTCGGAAGATATCAACACAATAGGAGAGTCCTTATGATTCTGTCCAAACGTTCGGATTGTCGATGCATAAGTTGGCGCATCTACCATTCCTGTACCACAAGCTGACAATTCAAAATCCATCACATAAGCATCAAAATCTTCATTTATTTTTGCCAACGTTGAATTAAATTCGCTAGCATCTGACGTGTCAACATCAAAACCATATTTCTCTAAATCTAACTTCAAAGAGTCTGTACCTTGATCATCTATATATAAAATCTTCATTTCCTTTATTTTTTCTATGTCTAACAATAAATGTTTTCTAAATCTTTTGCACTAGCCTTTGGTATTTCTACTCTTATACAAGTTGAGTAGTTATTTTTGGCTGATACAACAAAAACTCTTCCTTTATAGCTAGAAACAATATCTCTAACAATTGAGAGCCCCAACCCTGTGCCTGTAACTTCAGAACTAAAGTCTAGTTTATCTAATGTATCACTAGCCGTTGTTGTATAAAACTCTTCAAAAATCCTATTTTCAATTTCTTTTGGAATACCGTCTCCATTGTCAGAGAATTCTAAATATATCATATTATCAGCTGACTCACCACATTCTATACATATCGCTCCTTTTGTCTTTGCCCTCTTTATTGCTTTCTTAGAATTCGTATAGAAATTAAATAAAATTGAAGACCATTCAGAAGGGTGCATTGGCTTAGTATACAAGTTATAACCATTAAAAATCATCTTTGGAGTTTGATAGCCTTGTCGTTCCATATCAGCATTAATTGAGTCTAAAAAAGGTTTTACGACCTCGCGCATCTCCAAAGGACGCAATGTACGGACAACATTTGCCGAAATAACATGATCGAAGTAAGAAATATAAGTTTTCAATGAAGTGAAATTTTTGTTTAACAAAGAAATTCTATTCTTTGCTTCGTTATCGAGTTGTGCCTCCATCAAACTACTTAAATCACTTTCAATATTGGTAAAATGATTTTTGATTTCATGTACGAACTGCCCCACCGTCAAGCCTACGCTTCCTAAAATTCGGAGCATTGACTTTTCACGCAAAGATTTTGCCTGCGCTATTTTCTGTAATTTTTTTACTTCATCAAATTCCTCCTTTAATTTTTTTATTTTCTTCCTGCGCTTAGCTTTTGCTTCTATTGTTTCTTGCCCAGACTCAAAATCCTTGTCTAGTTCTGAAATTGTAAAGGCTATATTTTTAACTCGGACATTTATTTCTTCCCATTGTCCATCATCTTGTTGCTTTTGTCCTGATACAATTTTAAGATTTCTCTGCTCTGCTATCTTTATCACAGCAGACACCAATGATCTATAGATAAAATTCTGTAGTTCAACAAAAGCTTCATTATTCAAAAGCCCTTCTCTGCTAGAAGTTTCCTCAAAATCGCCACTTTCATCACTAATTTCTACATACCCAAAGAAATTTTGATTTGTATGAGTTGGCAGAATAGAGCGTCTACGTGTAGATTTATCCAATGACAACCAATCATCTCCCCATTCTCCATAAGGCAATACACGGAAACCATTTCTATATAATTTTATTCCACTGTTTTTAAGAGAATATTTTTTTATTATAGACATTTGCCCTCGTGGAATCAATTTTGAATCATAGATAAAATAATAAACCCTATATTTGACATTGCGAATGTTCTTAAAAGGCATATTCGGCATATCTACATCCAAACCTATCTCTGAACTATAATCAAATTTCAGTTTATTACTATGTATTGCAAAAGTTCCATTATAGTTGGAATCTACCTTTCCTTCTATAAGGGCTAGAGCGTGCTGAAAAATATCTAATTTTTGATCCAAGATTTCCTTACGTACACTATCATTATTCTGATAGAAATAAACATTCATTCCTGGGTCTAAACTTTCTTCATCATAGTTATGCTTTTGGGGTAACATAATATCACTTATATATTGATAGATTCGTGATATAGCAGCCTCTGACCATCTATCCCTCAAATTCTTTATCACTAAGACTGTGCCCGAAAAGCCTCTTGCAGGAATTTGTTTTATTTTATTTGAGACAAACCCTAAATCCACATTACTAGAATAAGCATCCCAATCTATATCTAACTGATAACCATTTTGAAAATTTGCGACATAAGTTCTTATCGTAAGGTTATGTCCTAATCGTTGCACAGAAAAACGACCTATACCTTTTTTTCCAGCTCTTCTTCTATGATACTTTACAGAAACTGGATTCTGTATTTTTTCTGTAGAAGAAATACGCATAAAGCCATCTCGTAGCTGTTCTGCAGACATACCTGAGCCATTATCTTCTATAATTAAGGTTCCACCTATTTTTTCTGTATTCTCAAATGTTAATTTTACATCTGTAGCATCTGCATCATAACCATTCTTCACCAATTCGGATACGGCTGTTTCTTGACGAGCAACCAATTCATTGCCCAACTTATCTATAAGTCCCGCATCTACAGAAAAGCGAATATGACTTTGATCAAACTCTGCTAATTGAGTAGATAGCTTCAAAACTCTAACATAATCTATCTTTGGCAAAGAAAGGACTTCTTTAAGTTCCTCCCTTAAGATTTCTTCTTTATTATCCATAAGTATATAAATTATAGAACTCTACCTATGCAAGCATCCTATCCATAAGGAAAACTACTTCATTCCAAGTATTTACAGAAGTAATAGAGCTTTTAAAAAGAGCATCTAGACTTTCAAATAATTTTCATTTATTATACCTTGAGGCTTCAAGGCTTTACCCAAAATGTATTTTTTGTTCCTCATTGCAGTATCGCTCTGCACTGGTCGTCGCTCGAATGAGGAATATTGTATTTGTCAACCTAGACTTGGCTTATGGCTAAACACTACAACACACAAAATGATTCTGCTTCCTTACCGGTTCTGCGGCGATAGTCATCACGCATTCGCTTTTCCATTTGTGCTATGTATTCTGCCTTTCGCTCCATAGAAGCCTTGAAGCGACGCATGAAATCTGCTTTTTTTTCTTCTATGTTCATAACGTAATCTCCTTATTAATTATTGTATTTTTTCGACTCCCCTGTCCCCCTCTTGCGAAGAGGGGGTCCTTAACCCACTCCCAAGCCCTCACCCTTTCCAAAAGGGCAAGGGATGTAACCGCTCCTCCTGTCGCTCTTAACCACTACGCTATAGGGTTGGTGGGGCATCAGAGCCCTCGCCAGATTGTGCGGGATGGGACCGCAGGGAGACTTGGTTGCTATTCGACTTTTGACAGGATTACATCTGGAGTTGTTCCCATCAGTGTTATGGCAGAAATCTTATGACCGCCATTGGCATTTAATGAATGACCACAATGATAGAGAGTATCATCTATGATGAGCCAACGATCATGAGATTCGTTACGCCATTTGCGAATGTCAATATGACTTTCAGGAAACAAATGATCATGCTCTTCCATCAAGCGTTGCATTCCTTGTCCTACACCTACTGTGTAAATTGTGGCTGCTACATTTGGCTTACGAACATCAAGTACACTTAGGGTTAACGATGAAACATAGCCATCTATGATGATTACTCGATGGTTTGCGGTACGAATTAAATTCTCTAAAGCTACTCTTGCTGTATAGAAATCACCTTCAAAGAAGACCATCTCTGCTGGAGGGGTTGAGGTTCGAATGAAGAAGTCGAGCTGCTGTTGCTGCTTGGCTTGTATGTCCTCAATATGAGTCATACGCTTGTCTATATTCTCCTGTAAGGCTATTAAATGACGGTTCACGGAATAGCCTTGAAGAAGGTATTGGCGCAAAATAGATGTAGCCCAAATACGGAATTTTGTACCTTTTATAGACTTTACCCTATAACCAACAGATATTATAACATCTAGATTATAATAATCAACCTGATATGTTTTGCCGTCTGAGGCAGTGTAGGCAAATTTTGCCCAAACTGAATCTTTCTGCAATTCTCCTTCTTTAAATATAGTTCGCACATGCTTACCTATAACACTCCTATCACGTCCAAATAGCTCTGCCATTTGGTCTAAAGAAAGCCACACAGTTTTGAAAGCTCCATCTATTTTTACATGAAGGGAAATACTCTCATCTGGTTGATAAAGTACTATCTGTGAATCATCAGCCATAGGCTGTATATTATTGTCGTTTGCCATAATCATACATTTTATTGCTTATATAGTGGCAAAAGTACGATTTTGTTTCGTAATCACCAAGGAATTATGAGAAATTCTTTCGACTCCCCTGTCCCCCTCTTGCGAAGAGGGGGTCCTTAACCCACTCCCAAGCCCTCGCCCTTTCCAAAAGGGCAAGGGATGTAACCGCTCCTCCTGTCGCTCTTAACCGCTACGCTATAGAGTTGGCGGGGCATCAGAGCCCTCGCCAGTTTTTTTTATGCGGGATGGGACCGCAGGGGGACGGCAAAAAATATAAGTTTTTTTAATTACTCCGACAGATACTTAACTATCCAAGGTTTCAACTCTGGAATATCAACTTCTATCGTGTCCCAAAGGCTTTCGGGATCTATTGTATAATAACCATGCACAAGGACATGGCGCATCCGTTCTATCTGACGCCAATTTGGTAAAGCCATAAAAGATGAGCTTATTCTTCTTGATATCTTCAAAAGTATATTGAGCATGAAACTCCTCTATACTTTCTATCGCTTCAAGAATATGCTCTAACCTTCCCCTATCTCTAACTTTTTCTCTCATAAATCAAGAATTTATCTTGGTTGGCTGTTTCTTGAGCAAACGGGAGGAGACGATTAGCCTCTACTATATCCACCTTGCGATGAAGCAAGTCTTCCAAATTCAACATAATACCTGCTATTTTCATCAGAGAAATTCGATTATGCTGACGATCATACTCTACAAGAATGTCTATGTCACTATCAGTAGTTTCTTCTCCTCGTGAGCATGAACCAAAGAGCCAAGCCTTTGTTATTGGCTGGCTACCAATGAAATCTTGTATCTTTGGAATCATATTTTGTACATTCTTACTTATCATAACAGCGTAATTTTATTGTTTTTAATGGAGCTTATACTCCATTTCTCTGTTCATTATGCAAATATAAGGGTTTTCTGTGAAACTACCAAATTTTTGGTGGAGTTTTTGCTTCATGCCCAAGCTGTAACAGTAGCTATTTTTATTAACGTACGCAAGACGCCCCTAAGTGACTGCTTACCCATATTTTTTCGACTCCCCTGTCCCCCTCTTGCGAAGAGGGGGTCCTTAACCCACTCCCAAGCCCTCGCCCTTTCCAAAAGGGCAAGGGATGTAACTTCTATGCTATTAAGGAGATTTTTCCCAACCACCCCGTCCCTCCTTCATAAGGAGGGCTCCACCGCTTTTCCCAAGCCCTTTTCCCCTCAGGGGACAAGGGATGTAACCGCTCCTCCTCGTCGCTCTTAACCGCTGCGCTTTAAGGTTGGCGGGGCATCAGAGCCCTCGCCAGGTTTCTTATGCGGGATGGGACCGCAAGGGGGGAATACTTATAAATGGTGGGGCGGGATGGGAGCGCAGGGGGCTATAGCTGATTTTCAAGTTCATCCACTACTTCGTCTCTCAGGGTTTGAGGGACTGTGGCTGCACTCACCATGATGCGTAACAGGGAGTCTTTTAAGAGTTGCTCCTCTTCCTTTAGCTCGTTGCCCACAAATTTCAAATTACGTAATAGTACGAGCCTCGTGTATATATTCGCAATGCTCTCCAAAGTTAATGTGCCATCGTGATGGGGTAACTTCGAAAGAGTACGGGGATTCATCTGTAGAAATTGGGAAAACTGACGGATGGAAGTAAAACCCCATCTCTTCTCTATCTGGCAAATTTCTTCGGCAGCGGTGGCAATCCACCTATTCGCCCCTCTATTCGCCTGCTTTTCCATCTTCCATACCGTGAATTATCGAACATCGCGTCCTGACTAAAACAGAGGGTATGATTTTCCGATGGTTTTTGTTAAAAGCTTTTAAAAGCAGTGAGCAGAAGTTAAGGATGATGCACTCATTGGTGCATCACGTGATTTTCGAAGAAGTATATCTTTGCAGCATAATCAGTTGACTGATAAACATGTTTTACTATATAATATAATAAGGTATATGAAGCTAAAAGCAACTTATACTCGCCGTATCTTGGCGATGATGTATTTCCCCGACTGCGAACCTGCGAATGCCGTGCGCCGTCTGACCAGCGAAATTAAACGCTGTGTGGAACTGTATGAACTCCTGACCGCTAAGGGCAGAAACTTCGACCGCAAGCAGATTCTCACCATCCGTGAGGTGAAACTTATTGAGGAATTTCTGGGCGAACCAGCATGCTCTATTGAAGATGTGCTTTAATGAACTCTCATGATGCGCATCGTTAGGTGGTAATGATGCGCTTTTATAAGTGCTAATGATGCGCATCATTAAGGTGCATAAAAGCGCATCGTTAGGTTGCTCTAAAGAACGACATTCAACGACACACTTCGACAGATGCCCCTGAGCTGATGTTGTATCTTTGCATCGTGATTCAGAAATCGAGGACATAGAGAGTCCAAGAACTGATGACACATTATTAATTAAATAATTTTTTAAGTTATGAGTAAATCTTACAAAGTGTTTCCTCGTACCCTTACCATGGGTGAGAAAAAGGGTCAAACTGTTTATTCTGTTCGTCCTGTTAGTTACGGTACTTTGACTACCGAAGAGGTGGCTAAGCAGATTTCTACTGAATCTACTGCAACCACGGCTGATGTGAAAGCGGTACTCGACCGCTACGCCTACTATGTGGTGGAGAACCTTGCCAAGGGTTACAACATCGAGCTTCTTGGTTTCGGTACTCTTTACCTCCGCTTCATCAACAACAAGGCGGTGTCTGAACCTAAGAAGGCGAATGCCAACTTGGTGAAGAGCATTATGCCAGGCTTCCGTCCTTCGTTCTCCGTGGATCGCAACGGCAAGCGTACCTACGACCTGATTCCTAATCGCATCAGTCTTGTGAAGTACGGCGAAGATGCCAACGACCCGAATGGCGACAACAAGCCTTCTGACAAGGGAGATCATACTCCTGGTGGCTCTACTCCATCTGGCGGCACTCCTTCCGGTGACAACACTCCATCCGGTAGTGAGGGCAGCGAAGACTCTGGCAACACCGATAAAGGAACAGGTGAAGACAACGAGCTTTAGTAAATGCCTTGCCGTGCCCGACTTCGTGTCGGGTACGGCTACCGCTAACAAATTCTTATTTTCAAAATGATGTTTCACTTTTAATTCTATATGTATATGAGTAATCAAAATGAAAATCCTAACAATGGTTCCAAGAAGATTTCTTGGGTTTCTATCGTGAATGCTGTTGTTCAGGCGCTTATTGCTGCGCTGACAGCTCATTAGAGTAAGTTCGTGCACGAACTTACTCTAATGAGAAATGACAATTGAGAAATGAGAAATGGGCTACATTAATGAGAAATGAGAAATTACTTTTCTGAAATGAGGATGATGAATGATAAATTTCCTTTGAGTATTGGGGAGGAGATGGTGCGCAATGAGCGCACGCTCCTCTCTAAAGTGGAGGACGGCAAGATGATGATGTCTGCCGACTCCGTGAGATTCTTGGTGTTGCATTGCTCGGCTACACGACGCAATCAAGACTATAGTGTGGAACAACTGCGACGGGACCATAAGAGTCGTGGTTTCTATGACATCGGATACCACTTTTATATCCGTAAGGATGGGTCCATGACGCAACATCGCTTCTTGCTCGAAGTGGGGGCGCATGCGAGGCCGTATAACCGTTGTTCTATCGGCATCTGCTATGAGGGTGGTTTGAATGAAGATGGTAAACCATGCGATACTCGTACGCCTGAGCAGACGGAAAGAATCGTTGATGTCCTGACTCGTCTTCATAAGCTATTCCCGAAAGCGAAGATCGTGGGGCATCGGGACTTGCCTGGCACTACGCCGAAGGAATGTCCTTGCCTGGATGCTCATGCAGTGTTTGGATGGATAGAAGAGTCATGTTAATTTTTATCATTTAGAATCATACGGAACTTGGTCTATTACTGGCACCTTATGAAGCAGTACATAACGCTGCAACAATTGTCGCCAAACCAAAAGACGTGTTCCTTTCCATATCTCAACGGCTGCCGCCGTGAGTTGAGTGAAGAGTGAGGAACGAAGAGTGAAGAATTCATTTGCTCTTCTTCCCAACTCTTCCATGTCTTCTGTGTAAACGATGTCTGTTTCTATCGAAAAGCCACCTATGCCATTGACCTTTTCAAACTTATACTCGCTTTGTGTGAGCAGATATAATAAACGAGGATATTTCTTCGCCTCCAAGTTGGTGTGGAATTTTTCTCGTTCATCCTTACTTTGAGAAGCGTAATAGTCATAGAATCCTCCCCATGAACAGATAGCCTTTACCTTACCACCATCTGTATTCACCAGTGCAAAATGGGCATAATATTCATAGTCCTCATCGAATACCGTGGTGTTTTTGTCTGACTCATCATCTTTAGCCAGGAAAACATCTCGAAGATTACAGCGAAGAATCAGTTCTGTGATTCCATTATGACACAAAACCGTAAAATTTTGTCCTTCTGGGATGATTTCTCCAGAAGTTGGTGTAAGAAAGGGACGTAATTTGGCATCAGGAATCAGTTCTTCCAAGCACTCCCCAAGCGCGATTTCACCTGTCGGAAAGTTCTTGGAAAGGATACGAAAGTTATTTCGCATTCTTTTGTCTATCTGGTCCAAAACTTTTTGCTGCTGGGCAACAGTTTTCTCTTCTTTCTTGTTATTGTATGCCCTATCCGTCATTCTCCGATTGCGATAGACTGTCAATCTCTTTTGATAATCCAAGAAAAGATTGTGCAATGTTTTATAAGCATTCTCGGAAGGCTGTTTTGCCTGAAGATAGCCAATCATCTGATCGATGGCGCGCCACACGCCCACTGCCTCTGCTTTTGGGCCCTTTGTTGCCTCATGCTCTATCTGCATATCGTATTGACGGATATTGGATACATTGAGGCAGTGGTTATTTCCGAAGCGCACAAAAAGATGACGGTCTTTCTTGCCTTTTCTCTTGATTTGTTTGACCACGCCAACCCAACCTTTCAAAGGTCCACTAAATATACGGATGGTATCATTTTCCAAAATGAGGTCATCATATCGCTTATCAACAATACTCAGTCCCTCTATGCCATCTGCCATTTTATCGCAGAAATAGATAAAATGTTACATGTCTTCATCTGGAATCGTGGCATTTTTTATAACAGCGTCCAGGTTTAAGTCCTTGACATCCTTACAAAGAAGATGTGCAGTTGAGACAAGCTTCTTTTTCTGTAGTTCGCCTGTTTCCAAATTTCGGACTGTATCTTCATAGACAAAATAGCCCCAATATGTCAATATCCTCTTCAAAGCTTTTACGCTGTCAGCCTTGATGAACAGCAATCCACATATCATTGGACGAAAACGGAAACGCTCTTCTCCCTTGGCATCGACATACTTCATCCGGCATTTTGGCAGATAGACCAACTTCACTATGCCAGAATATGTATTTTCAAGAAACTCTTTCGTTTTTTGTTCTTGAAATTTGTTTGTATTGACTATAAACCACATAATTTTTAGTGAAGAGTGAAGAGTGGAGAATGAAGAGTGAAGAGTGAAAGGAACGACCAAATATTAAACGCGTTTGGCCGCATGATACATCTCGGTTTCTCCTGAAAAGATTTCTCTTCCCGGATTATTGGTTTTGTGAAATGTATCACAGCATTGAAAAATCAATAGACTAACTTCCACTAATCTTCAATACTTTTATGTCTTTCAGCCTTCTGCATACATGATGCATGTAAGCCCGAGTTTAGCAAATTGTATGTCATACGCCCTGCTTATATGAAAGCCATATTTATAGTTCTATCCTATTCATTTTTCCGATCTCTATGCAAGAGATACAGAATCACACTGCAAAAATACGAAAAAATATTGTAAATAAGCGAATTATGCGTGTTAAAAATTTAATATCACACCATAAAACTCAACAATCATTCGGTAATGATTCTGGACAAGCCTTAATACCCTCAGATTATCAGGAAGTTACGAAGTTTTCAGTATCTCTTACATAGAGATTCAGAAAGAAGGTATAAAAATAGCATATTTTGAGGTAATAATTAGTTTTTCTACGTATAAAACAATAATTACACATCATAAAAACAGAAATTACCCCCATAAAAGGCAAGTTTCATGTATCTTTGCATCAGAATTAAAACAAAGGGCGTTGTGAAACGCTAAGAATCATCTTTTACTTATACAATATATATTAGAGAATATATAAAAAGCCAGTTCCTAAGAACTGGCTTTTTTATTTTAATAGCATATCAATTTCACAAATGACATGCTGCTTTTATTATAATATAGATTAGTTGATTATTTCATCTTCCTCATCTTCATCCTCTACTTCTTGATTCTCAATTTCCGCTAAAGGCAACTGACGATTTATCGCAGCATTAAAGGAAATGATAGTCTCGCTTCTGGACAAGCCTAAAGGCTGGAGCTTATCATGAATAATTTCCAGAAGATGATGATTATTGGAAGCATATATCTTGATGAACATATCCATGCCACCAGTCGTATAATGACATTCCACCACTTCTGGAATTTTTTTCAACTCAGCAACAACCTTGTCGAAATTTTCCGGATTTTTCAAATACAATCCCACGTATGCACAGGTCTCGTAACCTATCTTCTCTGGATCTATAATAAACTGAGAGCCTTTGATAATGCCTAAGTTTGTCAATTTAGCAACACGCTGATGAATGGCTGCACCACTTACATTACAAGCTCGTGCAACCTCCAAAAATGGAATACGCGCATCCTGAGAAATTAACTTCAGGATCTTTCTGTCTAATGAATCTAATACTTGTTTTGACATAATTATAATAGTTTGGGTGCAAAGTTACTACTAAAATTTAATATTCGCAACTTTTTATGCAACTTTAATTATAATTTTTAATTATTTTCCATTATCTACAGCAGAATAATTGATTCTAAGGGCTTTTGATTGGCGTAAAGCTTGCTTAACGTCAATAATAACTCCCATTTTAGAATACTTATCCGCTTTGATTGAAACGACCATAGCCTGCAAGTCCTCAGGACTCATTCGTTTTTTCTCTGCACTCATATAATCAGAGATTTCAGAAGGAGTTATTAACTTATCATTCATCTGAACACAAGCAGAATCATTCTGAGGCTGAGTAGCAGCAGAAATAGGCCTTCCTATATAAAGATAAGTAACAGCAGACTTCTTGGTTAATCTTGTCAGTTCCTTTCCCTGTGGTACCTGAAACTTTACCTTAACCGTTTCATGCCTCATGTGAGTAACTATCATGAAGAAAAAAAGCACGGTAAATATCAAATCCGGCAATGAAGACGTATTCAAGCCAGGAACTTCATGAGAACGTCTTTTAAAACCCATACTCATTGCTTGCCTCCTTTCTCTTCAGAATGCTCTTGCTCTTCTGCCATTGCATCTACTCGCTTATCAGAACCAACCGATGCATTCGCATAAGACTCCGTCACGCGCTGCTGACAGTTCTTTCTAACGCTCTCCTTTTGAGAGGAACTCAGGGCATCAAATGCCTTTCCAAAATGCTTCTTAGAATATTGATTGCGTAGTTCATTATACGCCATCATGATTTGGTTTTGCATTTGAAAATACAAGTCATAATCTGCCTCTCTGTCGCTCTCAATAGAAATGAGATGACGATTGCCTAAACGATTGACAAACTGAATGATTTCACCTTTCAGTCGAGAAACCTCAATCGGCTTATCATTCAAGAGCAAACGATGATCGGCAGTAACATGCAAAGCCATCAAAGTATTCTTATCTACTATCGTTTCAGTCTTCAACTGTTTCTGAGGTTCAGGAGAAGGTAATAGACGAAAAAGTCCCTTGTCAACATCCATTGAAGTCGTGACAAGAAAGAATATCAGCAACATAAAAGAAATATCTGCTGTTGAAGCGGTGTTCACTCCAGGAACTTGCCTTTTATTTCGTCTAACAAACATAATTACTTTTTAAATCTTTTACGGTCTTTTCTGATATAACGTGTAGCACCAAATAAAACTGCTCCTATAGCACACAATAACAATGTGGCAGAAGACCATATAAACATATCTGATAATTTAAGCCACAACCAATCAGTAAAAGCCTGTCCATTAATCAAAATCATTCCTGAGGAACCCAAGACGAACGTTAAAACCAACAATGCCAAAGTTCCTCCCCATGTAATCCAAACAATATTTCCTGCAGGAATACCATTCATCTTCATCTCACCCTTGGACTTTCTTTTACCTGCCCTGACAAATGAATATATTGCCAGACATAAGGCTAAGAGGAAAAATATCCACATGGTAACCAATAAAAGATTAGTAAAAAATGGAGCATTAAAATCCGGGTTCTCCTCGAAAGGCATATCATATCCTACAAAGAAGAACAGGAAAAAAGTAATCACAGCAAAACCTACCAACACATAGAATATGGACTGTGACAACTTTTCTGTTGACCATTTCTTAATATTACTAATTTTCATCTTTATACTTTGCTATAATATCCATCAGAGAAATCGCAGATTCCTCCATCTGGCTGGTGATATGTTCGATCTTAGACAAGATATAATTATAGAAGACCTGTAAAATCAGAGCAACTATGATACCAAAAATAGTTGTCAACAAAGCGACTTTCATACCAGAAGCCACAATCGTAGGACTAATATCTCCAGCTTGCTGAATTTGATCAAAAGCCATAACCATACCAATGACGGTACCTAAAAAGCCTAAAGAAGGAGCCATTGCAATGAAAAGGGTAATCCACGAACATCCTTTTTCCAAATTAGCAACCTGCACAGAGCCATAGCTTGAAACCGAACGCTCTATATCACCCATCGTATCCTTGATGCGCAGCAGGCCCTGATAACAGATAGAGGCAACAGGTCCACGGGTATTACGACACAATTCTTTTGCGCCTTCAATATCACCCGCAGCTACTTTCACATCAAGATCAGCCATCAACTGCTTAGCGTTAATTTCAGAAAGACTCAGATAGACTATTCGCTCTATGCAGAAAGCCAAGCCAATAATTAAAGCTATGGCAACAAGCGACATAAAGCCTGCATTTCCCTCAATAAACTTAGTCTTAAGTGCTTGATGGAATCCCATCGACTCTTCTTGTGCCCATATCGGTAAAGAAGAAGTTATCATAAATATCAATATTGCGAAACGCGCAATAAATGTATATTTCTTCATATTATTTAAAATAAGATACAGCGGAAAGAGGGGGATTCGAACCCCCGAACCGGTTTTGCCGGTTACACGCTTTCCAGGCGTGCCTCTTCAGCCACTCGAGCACCTTTCCTTCATCTGCCGTCAAAGACGCTATTGAATACCGAATCAAACAATACCATGATAAACATAGCATCGCAATTCGGACTGCAAAATTATCGCTTTTCGGGCAAAATACCATAAATAACTATTCTTTTTATATTTCTTTAAGAAAATTGTCCCGTTTTTACACCAAAAACACGTTCTACGTTCTGATTAGTCACCTTTGCAACCTCTTCTTCACTGACACCATAAGCAGTTGCCAAGGTCTTCATGACTTGTACTACAAAGGCACTTTCATTACGCTTACCACGATATGGAACAGGTGCCATATAAGGACTATCTGTCTCTAAAACGATTCTTTCCAGAGGTACTGCTGCGGGAAGGTCTTCACGCAAATGACTGCTCTTGAATGTTGACACGCCACCAATACCAAGCACAAAATTATCATACTCTAATAATTCTTTAGCCTCCTGCTGGTTGCCAGTAAAACAGTGAAAGACTCCACCTGGCAGTTTATCTTTCCATTTACGTAATATATGCAACATTTCATTCTGAGCTTTACGACAATGTATCATCAGAGGAAGACCTGTCTCGCAAGCCCACTCAACTTGTTTCTCGAAAGCCTCAAGCTGTTCTTTTTCAAACTCACGGCTCCAATAGAAATCAAGTCCGATTTCCCCGATTGCAATGTAATCGCTTTTATACTTAATCCCATTCAAACCATCCACAGCTGTAAGATGCTCATCCAAAATAGCCTCTATTTTTTTCAATTGTTCTTTCCAATCGGCTTTCACTTCCTCTGGATGAAGTCCTACCATAGGATATGCATAGCCAGGATATTCATGACTTAACTTCAATACTGCTTCTGATGTCTTCACATCAATAGCAGGGAGAAACACCATGCCGACACCAGCCTCCTTTGCACGCAGAATAACTTCTGAGCGATCTTCATCAAACTCCTCACCATCAAGATGAGTATGTGTATCTACTATTTTCATATACATCAATCATTATATAAGAAATCCATATTAATAAATATGCGGTTCATGGCGCCGATAATAATATACGATGCCATATTCACGACAATGATTAAAACGGGTTTCAGGTGGTTCATTCACAAAATGATGTTCTATCTGATTCCATAAATCCAAAATCACCTCATCGACCGCAGGTCTCAACAACCTGAGTTTTTCTATCGAATCATTCACCCTATCCTGCAAAATGCGTTGCCTTTCAATGGCCTCACAATAAATATCATAATGGGTAGAGACCATGCCTATAGTAGGATTATAAATCGGTCTTCCTCCTTGTTTGAGCCTGGCTTTCTCACCAGCAATAATTTTCTGTCCCCAGTCCATAAGTCCATCTATCGTTTTGAGATGAGGAACAGCAGATGCTTCCTCGTCAAGTCCATACAGAGTAAGACAACTTCGTTTGATTTCGCCACGTTCCACAGCTAAAAATAAGACTTGCAGGAAATGGCTTAAATACATCATCGCATTTTTCTGCAATTTATCTATCTTCCCCGTAAATCTGGTCTGAGCCTTCAAGTTGACCTTATACTGCTCTGAAGCAGTCAACAACTTATCATACGCAGGTTGCGCTTTATTGATTGTCTTCCAATCAATAAAGCGTTCCCTAACCGTATAAGTATCATTATTGTCCAAAAGCGTTTTCAATGCTTTTAGCCTTGCTGTATCAGTTTTTGGCAGTCTCCTATATGGCACGTGAATATCTCCTCTACTATTTTAAAAAGTTACTTTCAATACAAACAATCCGATGAACACCTGTTAATATTGGCGTTTCATCATTTTTTGAGCATACTTGCGCAATTCCTCTTTTTTCTCTTCTGGTACATTGACAGCGTCAAGGAATTTCTTACTTTGCGCGAAATAATAAGCAATCTTATCTTGCGCCAATTGATCGATACCTATCTCATTATAAAGACGAGTCACAGCATCTACTTTCTCATTTCTGTCAAAATCACGAGCACTAACCCAACGGGTTAATTCCTCACGCTGCGCATCATTGGCCTGGTTGAAAGCATTAATGAGCATATAAGTTTTTTTATTAGAAGTGATGTCACCTCCTATTTCTTTACCAAAGACCTTAGAGTCACCATAAACATCGAGATAATCATCCTGCAACTGGAATGCCAAGCCAATTTGTTCTCCAAACTTATAGAGATTGTCTGCATCCTCAGTACTTGCGTCTGCCAATATTGCACCTATTTTCAAAGCACAAGCCAAGAGAACACTCGTCTTGAGACGAATCATCTCTATATATTCTTCTTCCTTTACGTCATTGCGAGTTTCAAACTCCATATCATATTGCTGACCTTCACCAATTTCCAATGCAGTAACCGTAAAGAGATCCAAGATATCTTTTAAATGTTTTGCATCACACTGCATCATACGATGAAAGGCGAGAACCAACATAGAGTCACCAGACAAGATGGCGGTATTATCATTCCATTTTTTATGGACCGTCAAATGACCACGACGCATATCGGCATTATCCATCAAATCATCATGCAACAAAGTATAATTATGATAGGTCTCCAAAGCGCAGGCATTCATGAGGATGTCTTCCGGATTTTCCTTATAGAGATTATAAGCCAAAAGCATTAACGTAGGGCGAATACGTTTTCCACCCATTAAGAGGACATATTTAATCGGTTCGTAAAGAGACTCAGGTTTTCTGTCGTATGACAAATGGTCCAAGAACTCATTAACCATCTTTAAAATTTCATCAGCTGTCTTCATTATATATTAAATTTATTATTAATTAATCGAACATATCTTTTTAAGATTCACGTTACAATTGAAATACCACAGGAATGGCAATCATTGTACGACAAACCTTGTTCTTATCCATTCCAGGTTTCCATTTCGGCATCATTTTCAGCACACGCATAGCCTCATTATCCAAGATAGGATTTGCCGACTTACTCACTTTCAGATTGGCCACACTACCATCCTTGTTGACGATAAAAGACACGACTACCGTTCCCTGTATTTTATTCTGTTGTGCAGAATGAGGATATTTTAAGTTTTTTGTAAGCCATTGCATAAAAACAGACCATCCTCCAGGAAATTGCGGTATTTTCTGTACAACCGTAAAATTGATTGGCGCCTCAGCCAATGCAGCAGAATTGGATTTATCTACCACATTTTCAGGCACAGCCTCTTTAATATCAGAGCCATCCACTTCCCCTTCCCCATCACCAATCACCAGTTCACTTGTAGTACTGCTGATTTTTTGAGGAGCAGTTTCTGTTTTCTCTGCAGTTTTCACCTCTTGCGTAATGGATTTAGAGACGGGCGCAGAAGGAGCTTCTGCCGATACCATATCCTTTTGTTCTGCAGGCATATTCATCTCCAAATCCTGTGCTAACTCCTCCAGATCATCAGAGTCTAAATCGGAATCAGATGCATGATTTTGATATTGCAAGCCTACAAATACGAAAGATAAAGTCATAATCATACCCAGCAAGAAAAAAGTTCCCCGCTTATTATCCAGTCGTGCACTATTAGTCTTCTTTATTTCCACTTTTAAATCTCCTCTTTTGCAGAATCTTCTACAATAAATGAAGTGTACAATCGTTATATTAAACGAAATCAATGCAAATTTACGTCTTATTATTGAAAAAAAGTGTATCTTTGCAAAATAATTAGAGAATTTAAATGAAAAAAATAGTTTTTTTCGCTCTCTTGACGCTTTTTGCATCAAAATTGCACGCCCAAGAGAGCCAAACGGGATATAATTTCCTCCGCCTACCAGTTAGTGCTCATGCTGCTGCACTTGGTGGAGATAACGTCACCTTAATAGAAGATGACGAAGCTCTCATATTCCAAAATCCTGCCTTACTTTCATCGGTAAGCGACAAGACCATTAACCTCAATTATATGAATTATATGTCAGGAGTCAATACTGCTTCTGCCTCTTTTAATCGTGTCATCAAGGAAAAAGCATCCTGGGCGGTTTCTGCCCAATACATGGATTATGGTAACATGAAGGAAACCGATGCCAACAATAACATCTTAGGCGATTTTTCTGCCAAGGACATTACCATAGCCGGTTACTTTTCATATATGTTGAGCGATAAAATTGCTGGTGGTATTGCTGCCAAATTCATCACTTCCTATATTGGCGACTACAATTCTATCGGAGTGGGTGTTGATCTCGGTATCAATTATTATGATCCCGAGCACGAATGGTCCATTTCTGCTACTGCCAAGAATTTGGGCGGACAGATAAAAGCATATCAGGATGAGTATGACAAGATGCCGATTGATTTACAAGTGGGAGTCAGCAAACGCTTTACGAACACCCCATTAAGGGTCTCTGCTACTTTAGTTAATCTCAACAAGTGGGAGAAGAGTTTTATCTACCATGCCGTAATCGGAGCTGAACTTTTACTTTCTGATCAGATATGGATCGGCGGAGGCTATAATTTCAGAAGAGCAAAAGAGATGAAAATAGACAGCAACTCTGAGGAGAAAGGCAGTAGCCATGGAGCAGGACTTTCCTTTGGAGGGGGTATCAATCTCAACCGTTTCCACCTGAATATTGCTTACGGAAAATATCACGTCAGCAGTAGCAGCATCATTGCCAATTTAGCATATACATTATAAGATTATAATTCAAAACAATATCATAAATATCCAATAAAATGAAGAAAATTACTATAGCTATAGATGGTTACTCTTCTTGTGGTAAGAGTACAATGGCGAAAGACCTTGCTAAAGAAATAGGTTACATATATGTTGATACAGGAGCGATGTATCGTTCGGTGGCTCTCTATGCCATGCGTCATCATCTCTTCCTGGAAGATGGAAGTGTAGATACAGACAACTTAGAAAAAGAAATGCCAAACATCCATATTTCTTTTAAACTGAATCCTGACACACAAACTCCAGACTGCTATCTCAACGGCGAATTGGTAGAAAAAGAAATCAGAACTTTGGAAGTATCCAACCATGTCAGTCCTATTGCCGCAATACCTTTCGTCAGAAAAGCCTTGGTAGCACAACAGCAAAAAATGGGAGAAGCCAAAGGCATCGTAATGGATGGTAGAGACATCGGAACTACAGTGTTCCCTCATGCCGAACTGAAAGTTTTCGTTACTGCCAGTTCACAGGTTAGAGCACAGCGCCGCTATGATGAACTGAAAGCAAAAGGAATGGCAGCCGATTTTGACGCCATCCTTAAAAATGTAGAAGAACGAGATTATATTGATACCCATAGAGAGGTATCCCCTCTCAAGAAAGCTGATGATGCCTTGATTCTGGACAATAGCAACATGACTATTCCTCAACAAAAAGAATGGTTGATGCAGCATTACCAGACCGCTATAACACAAAAATAGCGTCAGATTTGCAAAAATCTGTTAAACAGAAAGATTTCAGCTAAACATTCATAACTTTCATTGAAAAATAGTTGGAATTTATTTTTCTTTTTAATATATTTGCAATCAAATGACAAGGTAGTAATGATATAGATTATAAATTTTGAGTTAATTACTGTTTTTTGAAGGTGGTGGGTCTTCGTGAGAAGCCTTACCACCTGTTTTTATATATGTATCTTTACTCAGATTGATCGATTGCATTTTTCAAATGATTCATGATTTCTTCCATCAACCATTTTGGTGTGCTTGTAGCACCACAAATACCAACCGTCTTCACATTCTTCACCCAATCCATATTGATCTCATCAGCACTCTCTATCTGATAACTATTCGGATTCACACTTTTACATTCATTGAATAATACCTTTCCATTAGAGCTTTTACGGCCACTGACAAAAAGTATCACATCATGTTTGCTGGCAAAGTTTGCAATATTAGGCATGCGATTTGCCACTTGTCTGCAGATGGTATCAAAACTTTTAAATGTAGCTCCATCTACAATATGCTCCTGACAATAATCTATAATGCGATGAAATTCATCCAAGCTCTTAGTCGTCTGCGAATAAAGATAGATATCTTTGGAGAAATCCAACTTACCCATTTCCTGCAGTTGTTTCACCTCATCAAACTTCTCTACAACAATCGCATGGCTTTCCGTCTGACCCACCAATCCTAATACTTCAGCATGACCTTTCTTTCCAAAAATAACAATCTGAGCATCAGGATTGCTCACAAACTGCTTTTTGATACGTCTTTGAAGTTGAAGCACAACCGGACAAGTCGCATCAATAATCTCTATATTATTCTTTTCTGCAAGAGCATAAGTCTGAGGAGGTTCTCCATGCGCACGAAGAAGAACCTTTACATGATGAAGATTTTTCATTTCCTCATGATCGATGGTGAGAAGACCAGCTTCGTGAAGTCGCTCCACCTCCATACCATTATGTACGATGTCACCCAAACAATATAGTTTGACATCCTTTGCCAGTTCTTCCTCAGCTTTTTTAATGGCAGTAGTCACGCCAAAGCAAAAGCCACTGCCATTATCCATTTCTATCTGCATACCTGTTTCTTATTATTTTTTCACTTGTATTCTTACTACCACCTTCGCATGGTCAGGATCATTTGTAATCATCAGTACACGAGGAGTTCTTGAACGCTGCTTTTTGAGTATAGCTGCAATGGCAGTCACTTTCAGTTTCACAGATTCACCAGGTTTGATGGTTCGCTTTCCTAATGAAACCTGCAGTCCCTCAGTAAACATCTGCATACTTCTAATTTCCAGATTTGACTTTCCCTGATTTGTCAGGATGACTTCACCTTTCAGTTTTTTCTTGCCATTGAAACTGCCTAAATCCAAAGTTGACGTTGACAGCGCAACCTTTGGAGCTTGCGCTTTCTGACTGGAAGTCATCTCTTCAAATCCAGGTAACAAAACTGCAGAAACAGAGATTTCTTTCTCAGAAGAGATTTTATCGCCAGGTCGCTCTCCCAAATAAATACTTGTCTGGTTCAAACCGAAATCATGCAATTTCTTAGAATCAAGCGTCAGTACAACTTCTCCGGAGCGATGAGGCCCCAAGCGTGAAGGTGATACCTGTGCGGTCAGATAACTTGGCAAATGCATCACAACAGGTTCCATGGCAGATTCTGTCGGGTTAAAAATATGAATACGCTGAACAGGACGGTCTCCACGATTCACATCATCAAATTCCACATCTTGGGCATCAGACTTCACTGCACCTAACATATAATCATAGCTACCTGAAAAATCCGAAACTTTTTCAACAACTTTTCCCTGCATAGTCAAGAGACATGGTTCTTCTGAAGCGTTGGTATAAAGCAACAATTGCTTGTGGAAAGTACCCATCTGTTTGGCATCATAAGTCATTTTGACTACGAAGCTATCACCTGCAGGAATACTTGTTTTAGGATAAGAGACATCAGTACAGCCACAACTTTTCTTCACATCATTGATAATCAAGGAACGATTACCATCATTCTTCATCTGAAACTCAGCAGTTACAGGATGCAGATAAACAATTTGTCCACAATCCACCTTTTCGTTTTGCGTTGTCACTTTCTGTGCATTGGCTGCCATCGCCACCAATGTAGAACACAGCAACACCCCTATTCTCTTATTTATATCAATCTTATTCATAATCAATTATTATATTTCTAATTTTAATTTTTAATTTCTCATTTCTCATTGATGTACGCTTAACTTATAAGCGATATCACGTCCACAGAACTCAGGACTATAAGCGCATCGGGCAGAACAAGAACCTGCTTGATATTCACCATTTCTATCAACATAATATTCCATTTCTACAACGTGCTTACCTTTAGATAAACGATCGAAATAGAAATTTGTTGTGTTGTCTCTTGGAGAAACATAGCAACCCATGCCCCATTGATAACCGCTCTGCTGGTTTACCGGTTCCAGACAGGCAGCACGCTTATCTTCGATTTCTACGAAATCATAATCACGGTCTGCGGTGATAATCAGCGTTACCTTTACCTTCTCGCCCACCTTAGCCAGAGACTTTTCCTTGCCCTGCGATTCGGCAGTAACAACGACACGGCGGACCTTGATGCCCGACTCGGAAGAAGCGATTTCGCTGAGCGGCTGTTTAAATTCTGCATAAACGGCACCCCAACTGGTATAGTCGCTCTTCTTGTTGATGCTCAAGGTTGATGCCTTGCCCACCTTCTCTGTCTTGATATAACCCAACATCGTAGAATCCTGCGGCATCGGAAGCTGCTTGCCATCCAGTTTCAAAACGGCATTTTCTGCCTTCTTGTTCCAGTTGCTTTCATTACCTTTCATAAAGGCATAGACAGCATCCACGGTATTTACTGGAGTATCCCAAACCTGAGTACGTTTCGACATCAGAAGCCAACGCTGCAGTTCCTCAATGGTCTGCTTGTCATTCGGCTTCAGCAGCTGCATCGCCTCTATCACAGATACCTGAGTAGGAATCTTATAGTTTCTCCAGCTATAGAGTGCCTTACGGGTATCATAATAGCGGCCCATCTCCTCACGATAAACGGCATATTCGTTCACGCTCTGCAGATATTCACCAGCTTTTTCGCGATAAGCAGCATTCTTCTGACTGTTCTTGGCGAGCACCACAGCAGCACGTGCTTTACCATAGATGGTGAAATCACTGGTCATCTTCGACATTTTATCCAGCAGATAAGCCTGATCCTGTTCGAAATTCTCCTTCATCTTTCTGCCATCCATTGAGAGAATGTAGAGATAATGCAGCGCCTGTTCACTTGGACTTACCTTGTGCTTCTTCTCCTCCATCTTCTTCATCTCTCTAACTTCACGAGCTGTCTGCCAGGAGAGATAATTGATGGCAGAAGTCAGCATTTTAGAGATTGACTTTTGCGTGCCGGCGATGGCATTCAGACGAACCATCATCTCGGCTACAGCCGTAGTCATATATCTGCTGCCCTTCATTCCCTTCCACCAGGAGAAGGAACCATCGTTATTCTGCAACTTCCTCAGTTTCTCCACCTGATTTTGCAGACGGCTGGTTTCCAAAGATAGATTTTTCTGGATATAAGTGGTGATGGTATTGGCATAGATGGCAGACATCAGCGAGATGGCGTCCTCATCATCCGGATTGCTGATGGCAGGCAATGCCTTGATCATCAGCCAACTTGGATTGTTGGTATATTCCACGGTGACCTTTGCCTCCTCTGTTCCCTTTGCCTGCTTGCCCTCCTTGTCCAGGAAGAGTTTGCTCAGGTCGAAGCTCTGTTCGCCCTGCTGATGCAAGGTGATAGGTAGCGTATTCACTACGAGTTCACGATCACTCAAGACCGGCAGATAGTGCTGTTCGCCATCGCTGTATCCGTTTCCGGCAGCCACCACCTTATTAATATATACACCCTCTTTCAGACCTTGAACATCGAAAGAAACGGTAGCAGAACCCTCAGCATTGATGCTGTAGTTCTGCGTTTTCTGCCAAACCACCTTCTGGGTTTCAGCATCCAAAATCTGCATACGGGCATTTCCGCTCACCTTCTTATCAGATGTATTGAAGAGTTTCACCACGATAGAACTCTTGTCTCCCTCATGCAGGAAGCGAGGCATGTTAGGCTGCACCATCACGGTCTTTTGAGCCACAGCCTCATCCACCAGCAAACCGTTGCGCATTTCCTTGTCATGAGCCAATCCCATGAACTTCCAGGTGGTCACGCTTTCCGGCAAGGTAAATCTGATGGCTACGTTGCCATTGTTGTCGCTCTCCAAGGCAGGATAGAAGAAGGCAGTCTCGTTCAGGTTTTCACGCACCTGCACTTTGTCAAGGTACTGTCCTACGTCTGAGCCAGAACCACCTACAAACTGCGGCATCTCCTCTACTACATCAAAAACCTTGTTGGCAGATGGAGCAGCCGCTGCAACACGGTTCATATTACTCCCACGAGTTTTCATGACCCTCCCTTCTTCCTTAACCAGCTCGTCTTTCTTTATACGAACAGACTCTACGGTTCCGCCTAAAGAACGTTCCAACTTGCTCAGCTCCACCGCTTGCATATAAGCATAATAGCTAAAGAATTTGCCATCAAACTTATCTACATCCAGTTGCTTCTCGTCATAATACTTGGTAGGATAAACGCCATTCAAGTAAAATGAACGGAAACTGAGGTTGTGCTTCCAGTAGCAGTTTGGCAAACTCTGATAGAAGCCCAGGGAGAAATTCCAGAAATGCGGGGTTATCTGGTCGAGCGACTTGTCATAGAGTACGCTCATCAGCTGCGCCTTGGCTGGCTTGCCATCAGGGGTGGTAATCTTCAGCGTCCACTCCTCCTTCTGTCCAGGGGTCAGACGGTTGCGGAAGGTATTCCAGGCGATGTTCAGTTTCTTCTCAGGCAAAGGACGGGCGATGCTCATCATTCGGGTATAGCACTTGCCTTGCTTCACAAAACTATAGTTCAGTACGATACCCGACGCATATTCCTCCTTGTAGGTGAAAGGCAGAGTCACGATACTGTCGCCCAACTCCCAGGCACCTTTCTCCAGCAGTTTGTTGCCGGCTATGATGGAATATACGATATGCGCTCCGTTCTCCGAAGAGCCCACCTGGATATAGACAGGCTTGCCATCACGAGGAAAGGTCTTCGCCGTCTGATAATACCATTCGGTAGTTGGCTCCACCGGATGGGTATCCTTCATACTGAAAAGCGTGAACTTCTGCTGCAGGGTATCCTGTCCGCAGATTGCCTCCAGCTGATGAACGCCAGATTTCCAAACGAGGGAAGAAGATGCAGAAGCAGCATATTCCTTGATAGAAACCGGTGCATTCGCCTCGGCATCCTTCCATTCGCCCTTATCAATGCGATATTTCAACCTGCTCGAAATCGGCATTCCACTGGCATTGCGGTAAGCGAAGGTCACCGTCTTCAGACTGTCTGTTTCGATACGCTTAGGAAGATTCACCGTGAGGATGGTTGGTTTGGTGCCCAGAGGCAGACTCATCACGCCCTCGTGGCTCTCGCCGCTGATGTCGGTAACGATGGCTGAGACCTCGAAGTTGAAGAAACGGGCGATGCGCATGAAGTTGCTCATATCGGTCTCGTCTTTTCCTGACAAGGAAGCCTCCAGCGGAATCTCTACGTCGAAGGTTCCGTCCTCACGAGTCACGCAACTGTCAGTCTTCACCAACTGTCCGGCAGAGCCTGCACCCCACCACCAGAGCTGATTTCTGCGGGTCACCTGATACTCCACCTTGGCACCCTGCACCGGCACTCCGGCATAGGTCTTGGCTGAAGCTTTCACCACCACGGTGTCGCCCCAGGTATATTTCTCGTTCACCTTCGGGAAGATAATCTCGAAGGTTGGACGCTTGTACTCCTCAACTCTGAAATATTCGCTTGCTGTACCATTCACGGAGATGGAATACTGTCCTGTCTTTCCCTCCTTCGGGAGTTCGAAATCTACCGAAGCCGTACCATATTCATCGGTCGTAACCTTCTGTTCTGCCACCTGCTTCCAGTTGGCATCACTCAGGACAAACTTCAATTCCATACTCTTTCCTGGCACGCTGGCATCCAACCCCTTCTTGACAGTATAGGAAATGGCTGTGGCATGTACCTTCTGTCCTGGGCGATAGAGAGCACGGTCGGTATAAACCTGATATTTAGTCTCATTATCCTTCTTCTCATAATAGCGGGTACGGCTGAGATAGATGTACTTGGCTGGCGTAAACTTGTCATTGTTGGTAGAAACCAATACCTCTCCATCCACATTCTTGAAGTAAGCCTCACCGTTCTCATCTGTTGTCAAGCGGGCATGAACTATTCGCTTGTCCTTCTTCGTCTTGAAATCATACCGCTGGTCGTAGAGTTCTATCTTCGCCCCAGCGATAGGCTGCCCATCTGTAGCATTCACCACCACATAGCGATGTTTATCATCCGGCAACTGCTGGATCATCACCGCCAGATTGCTGACATAGAAGAGTTCTCGCTGCGGAGCGATGCCGGTATTATCCGAAGTCACCTCCATCAGATAGGCACCCAGCGGCAGATTGCCACCGATTTCGATGGAATCCTTTACCTCTTCGTAATCCGGACGACCATAGTAGTTGCGGCTGAAATCCTTCTGATGCAGCTTCGTAGTCTTCTTCAGGAGCATCTTATAGGTAGCCTCATCCTGCGCATTATAATCGTTATCTGCCGTAATATTGAGGCGGGAGATGCTGATTTTCAAGTTCTGAAGATTGCGCACATTCAGATGCACCCACTTCTTTTCTGTAGGGCGCAGCACCAAAGGCATATCCTCCACTGAGAACATCGGTTCGGTGAGTCGCTTCTGTGCATTTCTAAGCACATTCATTCTCGACCATCCACCCCAGTGGCTCAGCGCATAGTTGATATAGTTAAGCTTATCCTGCGGTTTGGCATCGGTAGCACCTTCCATGAAGCGGAAATGCTCCACAGCAAGTTCACCAGCCTCCGGAATATCCTGATATACATGGATGAGCGAGTCGATGGTTCTGAGATACTTCGATTTCTTCACCTCTCTCACGTCGTCCTGGCGGTATTTCTCGATGAGCTTGTAGGCACAGAGACAAGCCGCACCCCTATTTCCCACCTTATTATAATAGTCGTACAGCTGCAGATACGCCTCCTTGCTGTCTGCCTCGAATCCGATGAGATGAAGCAAATCATTCTTGAAGGAACTTCCGTCCACCCCTTTCAGGGTCAGCGGCACATACTCAGTAGAAGCATGCTTGGCAAGAAGCTCTGGGTGCGCCATCGCTTTCTTGAAGAACTCCTGGCTCTTCTTCAGGTTTACCTTTCGCTGACTTTGATCATAAGAAGCATCTTCCCTTTGTTCCAAAGAAGCCTCATCCACTTCTATTCCATACGGATTATCATGATATACCTTGCCGAGCACAGCATATCTCACCGCTTTCAGCATCGGGTCATTTGTCTTCAAAGCTTCAGCCTCCATCCGCTTCACATTCGGCGTCAGTGAGTCTGCAGAAATCTCTTTCCAGAGCGTCACCTGCCTCATCTCAGCCGCCAGCAGCTGACCGTAGTCTTTAGCCGCAGAAGCCTTGGAGATGATTTTCTGCATCACCCCAATTTCGCTCTTCGGCTGGTCCTTCTGAGCGATGATGTCAGCTTGCTTCCACAAGTTGTCATAAGTTTGAGCCGTAGTTTGCATCATGGCAAACACAACTATGATAAGTGTTATAATGTTTCTTTTCATAAGCCAAGTGCACATTATGTTAACAATTGTCAGATTTCTAACCTATTCTAATTGCAAAAATACAAAAAATATCCGTTATCTAACCTTATAACTGAAAGTTTTTGCTATCTTTGCACCAAAATAATGTTATTTACTAAATTAAGCATTCGTTATATAATACTAAATTAAGTAATTAGAATACAGAATCAACACTTCAATACAAGAATAAATAACAATATAAATACTAAAAAGACAATGGCAGAGAAAAAGTATGGTCATTTAGGCAACCGGGAGAAAGCCGGGACCTGATCTTTCTCTTGTGATACGTGGAGAACGAGCAGGACAAGAAATTCATAGCCAAGAAGGTGATCAATAAGGAAAAGGCACACGAACTGATGACTAAGTTTGACACCACCGAAAAAATTGATGCCGCCTTCAGAGAACTCAACAACTATTGGGATAACCTGCTCAATATCTTCACAGTGAAAAACCCAGAGGGCAAGGAGAAGGGAGTGAAGCAAATCATCGTAGATGGCAAACCTATTGAGGGTTGCGTCATCCCTTGTCAAGCAGGCAAACACGAGGTAATCGTAGAGATGTAAATTGCCCAAAACTCATAAATACATATAAAATCGGCAAAATAAGCAAACGTTTATTTTGCCGATTTTCTTATTTTTTATACCTTTGCGGCAAATTAGAAATAAAAAAATGAGATGAAGAAGATTTTATACTTTGTAGCAGTTCTAACTGCCACCGCCTTTATCACAACAACAAATACAAGTTGCAAGTATGCTCCCGACCAGCATGATGGCGACACGGTAGCTGCCAGCGAATTTTATCCAGAGGACACAACTGCCGCTCATGCCAAGAAAATGGCGAAGATAGCAGCCATAAAAGCAAGCAAGGATAGTGTAGGCATATATTATGTAGGAAGCGGTTCCACCAAAGACCAGATTCAGCTTGTCTCCTACCCTTCCCGTCGTGACACCTTATTATATAGTAAGACCCGGCACGTAAAAGTAAAGGGAAGTGCAGACATCGACCACGTGGTTCGTGTGGATTTCTATCTGCTTAATGGCAAGGATTCGCTTGTGAAATACGTGGAGGAAGTGGTGCTTAAAACAAATCATTGAGCACCACTTCGTTCTGGGCAATGCCCGAATACATGTTGCGCTGAAGACCATAACTGCTGATAAACGTCAGCTGTATGGACTTCCGAGTTTTCGTTTCTTCCATAAAACGGGCAATTTTGTTTCTCAAAATCTTATCATAATCCTTATTGATGGCAAACTCTCCTTCCGAGAATTTCATTTCGCATAGATTGATGGTGTTGTCGCCACGCTCTATCACCATATCTATCTGAGCGGCCCGCTCATCAGCCTCCCCACTACTCTTGCTCCGCCATGAATATAAATGGGTGGATACACCAGCTATACCCAACCGCTGCTTGACCTGAGAGATATGATTCATCGCCAATATCTCGAATGAAATTCCTGCCCAGGCATAGAAACGGGGCGTACGCTGCAACTTGCTCCAATACAGAAGATTCCGGAACGAACTGTCTCGCAGAAAACGAAAATAAAACAAGGTGAAGAAATCCACCAACTGATAAAGAGATTTTCGGGTAGAACATCCGAAGTTGACATATTTTCTGATAAATCCGCACGATTCCAGATTGTCAAGAATCGTGGTCAATGTCTTGCCTGATTTCATCTTGGCTGCATTAGCTATTTCTGTGCGAGTCATTCCATATCCCCGCTCGTTCAGACACTCTACCACCTTGACATATGCCTCAGAATCCTTGAACAGGGAGCGATAGAGTATCGAAAACTCATTATACAACTGACCATTGGGATTGAACAGTATACGGTCTATATTCTGCGCTAAACTTAACCGCTCGTCCAAAAGATTAAGATAGTATGGGATGCCTCCCAATATCATGTAAAGCTCTGCCATTTCGTATCTTGACAGCATCATCCCCTTGGTCTTCAGAAACGTTTCCGATTCTCCAAGAGAAAAAGGTTGCAGGAATAGACGATGGGTAAGACGACCATAAAGTCCACCATGATTATTGATGAGTTTGTCCATCATCCAGGAAGTGGCAGAGCCACAGACTATCAGAACGATGTCGCGACGTGCCGAAGCCCATCCATTCCAGAAGTGCTCCAAGGCAGAGATAAAGTCAGAACCCACAGTATCCATCCAAGGCAGTTCGTCGAGAAAAACCACCTTGCGTTCTACTTGGGACAGAGAATCGAGATAAGAAATCAGCATCTCAAAGGCATCGAGCCAATCATGGGGCAGCGATGATACTTTCCGGTCATAACGACGAAGTGTATAAAAGAAGTTTTTCAACTGTTCCTGAGTGTTTCCTCCTGCCAGTCCGGATGCCTGGAAAACCATTTCCTGCTCAAAATATTCACGCACGAGAAACGTTTTCCCCACTCTGCGGCGTCCACATATAGCCACAAATTCAGACTGCCTTGACTCATATATGCGAGCCAAGGTATCCTGTTCACTCTTTCTGCCTATTATATTGTTCTTCATTTCCTTTTCTCCTGCTTTAATTTCTTATCGCTTACAAAGATAGCAAGAAAAAGCAATTATTGGCTATATCTCACACCGTTTTAAGCCAATAATATATATTTTTAAACATTATTGGCAAAAACAAGCGGTACATTTAGCCAATAATCATAAAATCAGCATAAAAAGCTAGCGCTTATCAGAAACGCTAGCCTTTTTCGTATTTTATCTAACCAGAATTTCAAATCGCTTAATAGCCTATCAACTATAAACTAAGCCTAAGCCTAAACTATTAACTAATCATAAAATCCTGGCTGTTTGTACTCAATACCGAGTTCATCATCCACGGTGGCGATGACGCCCTGAATCTGACCCATGGCAAACATACGACCCTGAAGCGTGTAACCGGCATTATGTCCGTGGTTACTCTCATCGAATACGCCACCAGGCTCATCGGTGAAGGTCATACCATGGTCCACTCTCATAGGGAGACGACGACCCGAATTGCACTTGCCTTCCTGCTCTGCCTTCTCGAAGATGCGGCAAAGTTCGATGAGATGACCACGACCACCTAAGTGGGAAGCCTCTGTGAAGTTGCCATTAGGGAAGATATAGCAAGAACGCAGGTGAACGAAGTGAGTGCGATCGGCGAACTGCTTAGCCATTGCCACACAGTCGTTGTGTTCACCGGCAGAGAAAGAACCTGCACAGAAAGTCAAACCATTGTGCTTATTTGGTACAGCATCCAACATCCACTGGATATCCTCGGCACGACCAATGATTCTTGGCAATCCGAATACTGGATAAGGAGGATCATCTGGGTGCACACACATATTGATATCGTACTCATCGCAGACAGGCATGATTGCCTCCAGCCAGTATTTCATGTTCTCCTGCAACTTCTTCTTGTCAATGCCATCATAAAGTTTCAAGAGGTCGCGGAACTTCTGTACAGGAGCAGCATCACCCTCGCTGAAGTTACCCGATACAAAACCCTGGGTCTTGATGATAATATTCTCTACCAAAGCATGATCCTGCTCTGGCGTAGAAGTCTTCTTGATTTCATCAGCCTCAGCCACGAGGTCTCTACCCCACTTGTGTTCCTTAGAGAACTCAGCCCAATCTTCACGGGCGCCTTCACGCTGCAGGATGTAGATATCGAAGTAGGCAAACTCGCCCCAGTTCATATAGAGGTTGTTGGCTCCGTTAGGATTCTCATGTGCCAAATCGGTACGTGCCCAGTCTAAAACCGGCATGAAGTTGTAGCAGATGCACTTGATGCCTTCCTCACCTAAGTTGCGGAGACTCTCCTTATAAACCTCAATCTGATGATCACGGTCAGGACCACCATATTTCAAGGTTTCAACCACAGGCAAAGACTCTACCACGCTCCATTTCATACCGTAAGATTCAATGTACTCCTTGAGTTCATGAATCTTCTCACGTGTCCAAACCTCGCCCAGAGGAACATCGTGCAATGCGGTAACGATGCCCTCAACACCTATCTGTTTCAACTGTGCAAGCGTAATCTTATCTTTCTTGCCAAACCAGCGCCATGTTCTTTCCATATATTATATAATGTATAAGTTTGAAAATGAATTATCTCGCAGAAACATACTTATGCAATGTCTGTCTTACAGCACCCTTGCCGGCAAAGAGCTCCTTCACCATGCCTTCTATCTGCTCTCCGAAACCTGCTTCGTAGAGATCGAGACCAAATACATCCTTACGGGTATAGAGATTCTTGAGACAAGAATAGTCCTGATCTGCCTTGCCTACTTCCAGAGGAGCTACAATAGCCTGAAGTTCTGCCAACAATGGGTCGGAAGATGGCTCGAATGGTTTCAGATTGTCATCCAAAGCCTTGAGATAACGGGCATAACCAGCTAATACCAATGGAATCAATACGAGATTACTCTTGTCGAGACCGCGAGCGATATACTTTTTGATGGTCTCACCGAAACGGATAGAGAGTTTCTGACTGGTATCAGTAGCGATACGCTGAGGAGCATCTGGCATGAATGGGTTTGGCAGACGCTTATTGATCACGGTACCGATAAACTCGTATGGATTCAAGACTCCTGGGTCTGTTACCACAGGCATCGCCTCGATATAACCCATCTTCTGGATGAAGGTACGCAGGTCCTCATCAGCCATCTCGGCAGAAATCAGAGTATAGTCGAGCATGCAACCATAGATAGACATGGCAGTATGCAGCGGGTTCAGACAGGTAGTTACCTTCATGGTCTCTACCTCATCCACCGTCTTGCGGGTGGTATAGAGTGCACCGCCCAACTCCAATGGTGGACGACCATTGGTATAAGTATCCTCACAAACGAGGTACTGCACCTCCTCAGCATTCACAAAAGGAGCTGTAAAAGTATGTTTTTCGGTGATAATGGTTTCGTTGTCCTCAAAGCCATCCTCTGCCAGCATCGCCTGCACTTTCTCATGAGGACGTGGAGTAATCTTATCTATCATAGACCAAGGGTAAGTAACCTTGCTGCTATCGTTGATATAATCCAAGAAACCAGCCTCAACGATGCCATTCTTCACCCAGTGCTCAGCATAAGCCTTCACACCAGCCTTTACATGATCGCCATTGTGAGAACAGTTGTCAGTAGATTGAAGGGTGACAGGCAATTTACCTGCCTTGTATCTTTCATAAAGGAGGGCAGTCAACTTACCCATAGCAAATACAGCATCAAGACCACGAGCCAAATCGGCATCATTGAAAGAATAACCTTTTTCTGTGATGGTGAAAGTTACCATCTGCAGACTTGGAGCCTGGAAGATCTGAACCAGACGAGCCCAGTCTTCACCAAACTGCTTATCGGCCTTGAGACTCTCTGTGATAGAAGCGATGATCTTCTTCTCAATGGTTCCATTAGACTGGAGGCTTACGAGAAGAGAGAGGTTATTGTAAGGACGATAAACCTTATCGATAATTTCATAGTCAAAACTTTCAACCACGATGACACCACGGTCATACTTACCCGTGTTAAGTGCATCGTTGAGAATAGCGGCAGGGAACGCACGGAAAATGTTACCTGCGCCAAAGTGAACCCAAGTAGGCTCATCATGAGTCTTCTTGGCTACAGCAGCGATGTCATACTGAGGAAGCTGATAACCTTTCGCCTCCCATTCTTCAGCATTAAAATTGTTAGAAAGAATGTCGTTTAGTTTCATATTGAAATCCTTTTGATATTGTTTTATGTATATTTACTCCTATATATTATGTACCATATATGTAGCTGAAAGACAGACCACCTAAAAAGGCATTTTATTTCTCTAAAGCCTTCAGTTGCTTCTTCGGAGTTACACCGAGTTCTTTCAAACTTTCTACCCTTCGCATCACATTTCCGGCACCATCATAAAGTTGCTTTTTAGCCTTATCAAAGGTTCCAGAGAGTCTGGTAATTAAATCACCTATACTGGTAAAAGTATCTTCAAAGACAGCAACTTTATCATATAAATCGGCAGCAGTCTTAACAATTTTCTCCACGTTCTTATTCTGGCGATCATATTGCCAGAGATTATAAGCGAGTTGTAGCGCCATCAAGAGGTTGCTTGGAGAGATAATAATGATTTTCTTCTGATAAGCATAGCGACTCAACTCCGGTTGTTGTCTCATAGCAGCGATATAACTGGTTTCATTCGGAATAAACATCAGCACAAAACCGATGGCATCCTCTACCAGTTTGGAATAATCCTTCTCAGCCAATTCATCAATATGCTTGCGAACACTCTGTGCATGTGCCTTCATCAATCTTTCTCTCTCAGCATCATCCTCAGCAGCAAGGGCATCCGTATAGGCAGTAAGCGAAACCTTAGAGTCGATGACCACACTTCTTCCTTCAGGGAATCGGACGATAACATCCGGGCGGAAATTCTTGCCATTCTCGTCCTTGGTATTTTCCTGGATAAAGAACTCCTCGTCTTTTCTCAATCCGCTATTCTCCAAGATGGTTTCCAAGACCATTTCTCCCCAGTCACCCTGCATTTTACTATCACCCTTCAATGCCTTGGTGAGATTGGCTGCATCAGAACCAATCTTGGACGTTTGCTCTTTCAGGCTCAATACAGCCTGCTGCTGTTCCTGCTGAAAGAGTTTCATCGTAGCCTCGAAGGTATTCTGCAATTCTTTCTTGTTTACTTCATTCTGCGTTTTACTCTCCTCCACCGATTTCTTGAAATCAGCAAACTGTTCCTTGATCGGTTTCAAGAGTTCATCCATCTGCAGACGGTTGTTTTCCTGCAAAGCCGATTGCTTGGCAGCCAGTTGTTCCGCTGCCACCCGCTGCTGCTCGATATTCATCCGCTGCATCTCCTGCTTGAGGTTTTCGAGTTTCTGCGCCCACTGCTGGTCGCTCTCTGCCCGAAGTTTCGCAGCATACTGTCGCTCGTTCTCCATCTGAGTTTTTAAGGATTGAACCTCAGAAGCATGAGAATCCTTCAAACCTTTCATCTCAGAAGCATGATGTAGTTTATCCTGCTCAATGTTAGCCGCCAGTACCTGCACTTTTGCTATCAGTTGTGTTTTTTCCTCTCCACCAGTTTTAGCTTCCATCAGCTTACCAACAACAAATCCGATGACAAGCCCTATGATGATTCCGATTACTATCTCCATTGTTTTTGAATTTTTCTAAAAATCTACAATTATTACGTTTTGCAAAAATAATGTTTTAAAAGCATAATGCCAAACTTCCAAGGAGATTCTTGTAGTTATTTAACTTATTCCTTACATCCACACTCACCTTGACTATATCCCCTGGAGCGAACTGATTTTGGTTTACTTTTTATGCCTTGAATATTCTCTGCTGCACACTGCGCAACAGAACTTAAAGTTTAATTTTGCTGAAAAAATCTTGCACTTTAAAAGAAAAACTGTATTTTTGCAGCCATAAAATTCATAAAACATAACGATTATGAAAAAAGAAATAAACAATTCTTTCGAGAATGTAGAGAAGAGAGCCAGCAAGCTGCCTTCTGAGTGTACCACCATCATCGTAGGCGAAGAGCAGAGTGCAGATGGCGCCAAATACCTTTGCCGTTCCAGCGACTTCGATGCGCTGATGGCCATCAACATCGAAGTACATGAGGATACAAAGTTTGGCTCTGAGGAATTTGTGGCAAAGGACAGCAAATTCCGCTGTCCACTGCCTAAGGAGGCTTTGGGATATACAGGATTGCCAGATTACCAATTCCCTGGCGAATGGGGAAGCGCAGGATTCAATACGGCTGGCGTGGGCATGAGTTCTACAGAGACCATCTTTTCAAGCGATAAAGCACTTGCCTTTGACCCATACGTGAAGAATGGACTTGCCGAGAACTGCACCTACAATATCGTTTTGCCATACGTTCACACCGCTCGTGAGGGAGCTGCACGCTTGGGCAAGCTCATCGAGCAATATGGTTCGGCAGAAGGATTCGGCATCGGATTCATCGACGACAAGGAGATATGGTATCTGGAGAATGCTTGCGGACATAAGTGGTTGGCTTGCCGTATGCCAAAGGACCAGTACTTCGTTACCGGTAACCAAAGCCGTTTCCGTGATTACGCACCAGAGGACAAGGAGAACTTCATGGCAGCACCCGACTTGATAGAGTTTGCCGAGAAGAATGGTCTTTACGATCCAAATGATGCCGAGGCTGAGAAAGACAAGCATGGTAAGGCGAAGTTCGATTTCCACAAGGCATACTCTCGTGATGAGGAACTCGACACCACCTATAACTATCCACGTGTATGGGGTTTACAGCAGATGTTCTCACCAGCCATCCAGAATGATGTCACCAAGAATACCTTCCCTGTCTTTGCCAAGGCTGCGCATAAGATCTCGCTCACCGACCTCCGCACCGCCTTCCGTTTCCATTATGACCATACCGATCATGATCCATATCTGCATGAGAATGGAAAAGAGCCTTATCGCCCAGTATCTATCTTCCGCACCACGCAGACCCACATCATCCAGGTAAGAAAGGATTTGCCTCATGCCATAGGTCACATCACCTACGTCGCATTCGGCATGGGCGACCTCAGCGTCTTCCTCCCACTCTACCAGGGAGTAAAAACCTTCCCTGAGCTTTACACCCATGTGGCTAATGGCAGATGCAAGGACAACAGTGCCTACTGGCGTTTCCGCAAGGTGATGACGCTCGGCATGACCGACTATAATGCCTTCGCTCCTATCATCAAGGATGCTTACGCCAAGTTGGAGGCTGAGAACGACCAACGTCAGAAGGAGATGGAAACAGAGTACTTGAAGCTTTATAAGGAAAGCCCGATAAAAGCCCAAGACCTCTTGCAGCACTTCTCAGATGGGGTTCTGAACCACGCCATCGAAGTGGCAGATGAATTGGTGGAAGAACTCTTTACTCGACTCACGGAGAAGATTCAAAAGGAATACCTCTTCCACGGAGCATAAAGGAATACAAATGAGCATAAAAACGTAGTAAGCTTCATTCGCCATCGAAACTTACTTCAATCAACAACGAAGCCTGCTTCCACACGCATTGAAGCAGGCTTCATTATTTTCATATAAATATATTTCTTTATTTTTCGAAACAATTCAATTCCTCTTGACCAGCATCTTGTTCCTTAACAGCTATCGTTCGAACTGTGTTACCAAAGAGTAACATCCTTGCTATAGAATTGTATGTCATGGTTGCTTATGTTGAAGATGTCGTTAGCTTCAAGCGTAACCGAGAAACGATTCTTGCAGAAAGCCTTGTAAAGCTTGGCTTTGAGGCTGGAAGAAGAACTGAGCCTCATGTTCTCCTTGCTTCCACGGCTATTCCATTCCATGTCTATGTTCATTCTGATAAAAAAATGAAAAACAAGTAGAATTATGAGATTAAATAAAATAAATGTTGTATTTTTGCATAAGATAAGCTGCACTCGGCAATTTGAAAACAGTTTTCATTGCGCTCATTTGCATTATCTTTGCAAAAATAGAAAACAGAATAAAGACATAAAGTATGATTAAAAGATTATTATCCTTCCTTGACGCTTCTCCAGTAAACTTTCTGGCAGTGAAGAATATCTCTGAAGAATTGGAGAAGAATGGTTTCCATCGCATCAACCCACAGGAGCCTTTGGGTAAGGTTGAGGCTGGCGACAAGTTCTTTGTTACCAAGAACGATTCCTCTATCTATGCTTTCCAAATCGGTAAGAAGTCATTGGCAGATGGCGGTTTCCACATGATTTGCGCTCACTGCGATTCTCCTACCTTCCGCATCAAGCCAAATGCAGAGATGCTTTGTGAGGGTGGCATCGTGAAACTAAATACCGAGGTGTATGGTGGTCCTATCATGTCAACCTGGTTCGACCGCCCTTTGACTTTAGCTGGTAGAGTGATTGTAAAAGGTGAGAACGCCATGAATCCTCAGACACTCCTTCTTCATATTCAGCGCCCATTGCTGCAAATCAGCAATCTTGCCATCCACTTCAACCGCCAGGTGAATGATGGTGTAAAATTGAGCAAGCAAAAGGATGTTCTCCCTATCCTTGGCATCATCAATGATGAACTGGAGAAGGGAAATCTCCTGATGAATGTAATTACAGGCGAACTGAATATCAAGAAAGAAGATATTCTCGACTTCGACCTCTATCTGGCTGATGCCACTCCAGCCTGCACCTTCGGTGTGCATCAGGAATTCATCTCTTCAGGAAGACTTGATGATTTATCTATGTGCTGGGCAGGTGTAGAGGCGATGATTGCAGCAGATGCCACTTCATCATCTGATACTTCGGCATTTGAAACAACTCGCGTTCTCGCCATCTTCGACAATGAGGAAACGGGATCTCAGACCAAGCAGGGTGCCGGAAGTCCATTCCTCTCTCATATGCTCCAGCGCATTGCCCTTGCTCAGAGCGGCACAGAGGAGGCTTACTACCAGGCAGTAGAGCGTGCTTTCATGATTTCTGCTGATAATGCCCACGCTTGGCATCCTAATTATAGTGAGAAGTTCGACCCGACCAATCACCCAATGCTTGGCGGCGGTCCGGTCATCAAGTTCAATGCAGCACAAAAGTATGCAAGCGATGCTGTATCAGCAGCCATCTTTGCCAGCATCTGCGATGCAGCCGGAGTACCATGCCAACGATTTGTAAACCACAGTGATGTAGCTGGTGGAAGTACGCTTGGTAACATCCTCGCTTCTTCTATTCCTTTGAAGGGTGTAGATATGGGTAATGCCATCCTCGCCATGCACAGTTGTCGAGAAACAGGTAGCGTAATCGACCACGAGTATTGCGTCAAGGCTTTCACGAAGTTTTATCAGTTATAACAAAAAATCATCGGATTCCGCGGAATCCGATGATTTTTTGTATAAACCTCTTTATAATGATTTCTCATACCCCTTGTTCTGCACCAACTTTTTATTCAATTCCATACATTTCTTAGGAATTGGGAAAACGGTGGTATAACCCGATGACTCACCAGCTAAAGGAATACGAAGATCATAGGCTGCAGTAAACTTTCCGAAACGGATAAGATCCTGACGACGCCAACCTTCCCACACCAATTCTAATAATCGTTCTTCCAGGATATTGTCGAGCGTAGCCTGTCGGTTTGGCATATCTACACGGGAACGAATCCTATTCAGTTCCACATTACCCTCTCCTCCATTACGAACCTTGGCCTCCGCTTTCATCAACAATACGTCTGCATAGCGGAAAAGAACGATGTCATTGCTCTGCAACTTACCATCCATATACGAAGTTCTATCCACTTCATATTTTGCCATTCTCGCTCCAGCCGTCTTGATATACTTGCTGTTGGTCAGGTTCTGAGCCACTTCGAAAGGCTGATATTCCAATGGCTTACCATTATCCATCAGAAGTTTTTCACCATCTACTTCCACCACACCTGCCACAAAGTTCTTCCTGCAACGGGTATCTTCATCAGCTTCGCCATAGCGGTTTGCTTTCATGGTAGAGATTGTGGCGCAAGTACCATTCTCACTACCCCATCCCAAGGCTCCGCCATGTGTATAGTGATAAGAGCGGAAGAGATAATGGAACTGATTGGTATAGATATTCTTATCCATCGGAATCGTGAAGATATTCTCCTTCGATGTCTCATTATGCGTAGAGAAATTGAAAGCATCATCTTCTTCCAAATCATAACCTTCGCTCGCCAGTTTATCACAATAATAAATGCAGGTTTCCCAGGCATTCAACTTCATGCTGCGATGCTCGCTTGCCTTACCGCCTTTCAGAGAATAAGCCCCATCGGCTGTTTGCACCATAAAATAAATATCCTTACCCTTCGGACGCTTAGCATACCCCTCGGTCCAATCATCAAACATATATATTTCTGCATTCAAAGCCAACTTTGCCAAAAGGAAATTGACTACCGGCTGCGTCATCCTGCCATAATAATTTCCTTCCTTATTACTATGTTCTTCCGACAGATAAGGAAGTACCTGCTGTAGTTCACTGAAGATAAACCGGAAAGTTTCACTTCGCTCGCTCTGTGCCGACAGGTTCGTATCTGTCAAAGAGATATCTGGCATTTTCGAGGCAGTTTGATAGATTTCCGATTCTCCCGAAGACAAGACAACAGGAATCCTGCCAAACATATCCATCGCCTCATAATACATCAAAGCCCTGATAGCCCTAACCTCAGCCTTGAATTTGTCTTTCTGGCTGGCAGTAAGCATGGAAGACTTGGCATCAATGATGTCAAGCGACTTATTAGCCAGAACTATCACTTTATAGAGATACTTCCAGGTATCATAGAGTGAAGCATCATCTTCAGTCCACCGATGCTGATACATGGCATTCCACAAACCACCATCATACCAGTCGCCGCCACGGATTGGAATGATAGCCTCATCAGTGGTCAGCGTATTATAATCGTAGATGCCGCGACAAGTTCCCTGAATACCTTCACTCTCGTTGGCTCCACCTATATAATTATAGAGTGAAGCTACGGCATTGGTATAAATCTCCGATGCAGAACCATAGATAGCATCCTCGTCGAGCTGATCTTTCGGATGCTCATTCAAACACGATGTCAATGCCAAGACTGCCATCAGAACAGGTAATATTCTATATCGTTTCATACTCATCTATTATTAGAATTGAACACTTATACCCAGCGAGAAGGTTCTGTAAAGAGGATAAGTCCGCTTATCATCTATACCCATCGTGCTGTTTACCACATAACTGTTGATCATCGGAGTCAATCCGCTGTAACTGGTGATTGTGGCAAGATTATTCACGCTCGCTGATACCCTGAGCGATTGTATCACCCCTTTCTTGATAGGAATGTCGTAGCCGAGGGTAAGATACTCGAAGTTGAGATAATCACCATTCTCCAGCCAATAATCAGAAACATTCTGATCTACGATATTCTTCTCTGGTGCCCCCTTCAGTACATTGTAATCCGGGAAACTCGACATATTGGTGTATGCCAATCCTGTGCCGTTGAAAATCTTATGTCCGAAAGCACCATTCATCTGCAGAGAGAGATACCAGTCGCGATAACGGAAACTGATATTGGAGCCCAACGTTACTTTAGGAGTAGCCTGTCCGGCAATATATCTATCGCCTCCATCACTCAAATCAACGGTTCCATTCTGATCCAGGTCTTCGATGTCATAACGATAATGTCCGTTGCCATCTTCCACGAGTCCCTTGCAATGAGGCAGATAGAACACACCAAGCGGCTGCCCCACAATCTGATAGACCACATTATTATAACCGCCATGCTGCCCGGCACCCGACAAGGCGCCCATCGCCGTCACATCAGCTGCCGACATCTGCATACCAGCATATTCACCGCTCAACGACAGGAGTTTATTCTTCTGCCAAGAGAGATTCATATTGATGTTCAGTTCCATGTCCTTCTTCTGGATAGGAGTGAAAGAAAAGCCTATCTCTAAACCCTGATTGCTCATCGAACCGATATTCGCCAACAGTTTATCGTAGGCGAATGGAGGTACAGGCACGTCATAGGCATAAAGCATATCCGTAGTCTTGGAATAGTAATATTCAGCCGTCAGAACCAGCCGGTTATTCCACAAGCCGAGGTCAGCACCCAGGTTCCAGGTAGCACGTGTTTCCCATTTCAAATCAGGATTGTTGTTGCTGATCATCCCCATCGTCACCGTAGGCGAACTGTTCACCGAAACAATGCCGTTCTGTCTCACCGTGTTCATCGTGGTATAAGCAGATATGCCACCAAGATTACCCGACCTACCATAGCCCGTGCGGAGTTTCAGCATCGTAATATCCTTGATATGACGGAGCCATTCTTCCTGTTTCATATCCCAGGAAAGAGAGATGGATGGGAAGAAACCCCAAGTATGATCATCGCCCACCATCGAAGAACCATCACCACGCATGGAAACCGAAAGGCTATATTTATTTAATAAGGTGTAGTCGATATTCCCCATCACAGAAGCTAAGGCCAGATCTTCATAGTTGCTATCCGTTCCTCCATAAGGACGAGAGGCGGCAGCACCTATATTGTGATAATACATCCCGTTGTAGGTAATTCCCTTGGCAGAAGTCCAGAAACCAGTTCGGATATTTTTCTGATATTCTGCGCCAAGCATCGCCTTGAGATTATGAATACCCCAGGAATGCTGATAGTTTAAGGAAACATTACCAAGCCATTCCTCACTCTTGAATTCACCACGATAGAGATTGCCCTGCGCCCAAACCCATGTAGGACAGAACTGATTATTTTCATTGGAAGCATAGCCGTATGCTCCGAATGCAGTGACATTCAGATAATTACAGATATCATATTTCAGCTTCAGATGACCATTGAAGTTCATATTCTTACTATCATTTCGCTCCTGCAGCAAGGCTCCTGGTGGATTCACCTGCGAAGCCGCTCCATTCTTTACCCAACTGCCATTCTCTCTATCGAATGGATAGGTAGGATTCATGGCATCGGCAGAATAGAAGAGCATCTGACTGTCAAAGATATCATTGTTCTTATATGAAGAACCAAATACACCGAAGTCGCCAGTCAGCCTATTATTAAATGCCTTCTGAGTGACATCAATCTTAGCCACTAAATTGCGATACCCCTTACTACGGATGATGGTATTATGATCAATATAACCAAAAGAAGCGCGATAGTTGCTCTGTGGATTTCCACCACTGAAAGCCAGATAATGGTTTTGGATATTTCCTGTTCGAGTGATAGCCTTTCGGAAGTTGGTATCATATCCCTTGTCATTATATTCCAATCCCAACTTCTGTGCAGCCGCAATATATTCAGCAGCATTGAGCATCTCCATACTTTTATACATAGCTTCGATGCCATAGCTACCCTCATAAGAGATCTGAAATCCCTTACCTGTACCCTTTTTGGTTTTCACCTGAATAACACCCGAAGCACCGCGCGAACCATAAAGTGCAGTTTCGCTGGCATTTTTCAGAACCGTAAAACTTTCTATATCCGCAGGATAAATTGTTGCAAGTGTAGCCACATCAGAGGTTACGCCATCAATAATAACAAGTGGTTCGTTACCTCCCATAATGGAAGTAGTACCTCTAACACGAACAGCGTTCAACATGGCGATACGGTCAAGTCCATTGGTTGTGACATTGACACCGGCAGTCTGTCCACTCAATGCATCGAGGGCATTGTGAAGTACGCCTTTCTTCAGGAGTTCAGGTTCCACCACGCTCACCGATCCCGACAGGCGTAAAGAGTCCAACCCCTCCATATTTACAAATTGGGCATGAATGGATTGGGGCAATAAAATCAGCGCTCCTACACCATAAAATATGAGTTTAAATTTCTGTTTCATAACCATATCTTCACTTTTGTTTAGGTTAATTCCATATTGGTTGCAAATATAATCAAAAATAGTGATAAACGCACAAAAACTTATAAAAACTTACGAAAAATTTTCAGGAAATAGAATCTGACTGGGAACTTACATCGAAAAACCACAACCATATTGTCCACCCAACAGGTATCAAGACCCTTGTCCTCTCACATAAAAAACGCAATCTCTAACTTTTTCAGAAACTTTTCCCCAAAATCTCTATCAGATATGAAAATAAAGTCGTAACTTTGCGCTTGAGAATTTTAAAACAGATGATTATGAAGCAGGTAGAAGAAAGATACATCAGCTTGCTGACCGATTTTGATCGCCTCTTTGAGGAAGCCGAGATAGCCAAGTTTACTCCGCAGGAAATGAGGGAGTACGAGACCAGCAAGATGGCATATCGCGACATCAAGAATTCCGTAGACACAGCCAAGCGTGAAGGTATAGCTGAGGGTATGGAAAAGGGCATGAAGGAAGGCATGGAAAAGGGCATGAACCTGCGAAGCCTTGAGATTGCCAGAAAGATGCTGGCAAAGGGTTTGGATGAAGCATCGGTCATGGATATGACGGGGTTGACAGCAGAGGAGATAAAGCTGCTGAAAGCGGAGATGTAGATTACGAATGTTTGCTTCTCCTCGCACATCGATGAGTGTTCCCAGTGTAACTTTTTTTAGCATTTGACATCTTGCCAATCTGTATCACATATTGTATCGCCAATCCTATCAGTGCAATCACAATGATCCATCGAGAACGCTCATACCGCTTGTTCTCTCATCTTACATGCAGATGAGAGAGTGCCACGATGAAGGCATTGACGAGCATGAATATGAAACATGCAAACTGAAAAAGATATAATGAATTCATACGTTTCTTTGCAACATAAAGATGCAAATCATTACGCTTTCAACTTAAACGAGTTTTCTATACTCATTATTTCATCGCTGAAAGTTGCATCGATTTTCAATCGCTCTTCCACTTTTGAACAACTGTGAATCACAGTACTATGATCTCTGTTTCCTACAAGCTTACCTATGCGTGAAGCAGGCATTTTGGTATATTTCTGTGCCAGATACATCGTCACCTGTCTTGCCACCACATAATCACGCTTACGGCTCTTACTGTTCACGGCAGCTGTAGTCACATTATAATGAGTACAAACCTTCTCTACGATATCATCTATCGTCAAAGGCTTGTCATCCACCTTCACGGCTCTCTTGATAACGCGTTCTGCCAAGCGGATATCAATATTGCTGTTATACACAATGCTATAAGCCAGCAAACCATTGATGGCACCCTGCAAATCACGCACACTGCCATTACAGGTTTGAGCAATGAAACTAACAACCTCCTTGGAGATTTTCAAACCATCACGACGTATCTTATTGCTCAAAATATCCACACAGAGCTGCTCGTTCGGTTTTTCCAATTCACATACCAAGCCACAAGAGAAACGCGTCAGAAGGCGATCTGGCACATCTTTCAAATCTACCGGAGGACGGTCACTTGCCAATATGATGCGCTTACCATTACGGAAGAGATGATTGAAGATATGGAAAAACGTATTCAATGTCTTTGCCTTGCCTGCCCAATCCTGAATATCATCAACGATCAGCATATCGATAGACTGATAGAAATTGATGAAATCATTGCTTGAATTGTGCAGAATAGCATCTGTATATTGTGTCTGAAAGAGACGGGCACTCACATAGAGCACGCGCTTTTGCGGATACATCTGCTTAGCCTTAACACCAATGGCATTGACCAAATGTGTCTTACCGCTACCAGACGGACCATAGATAAACATCGGATTAAACTGACTTGTATTAGGATGTTCTGCAATAGACAATCCCACAGAACGTGGAAGCTTATTACTTTCACCCTCCATGTAATTATTGAATGTCAACTTAGGATCAAGTTGGGTATCAATATCATCCATTTGAGATTCTCCTGCAGCAGCAGTCTCGCTTCCTGCCTGTGCCTGATGACTCTTAGGACTCAAATCATTAGCATCATCAGGATCTAAAGGCAAAGGTGTAGTACCACCAGGAGCATCCTTGACTACCACAACACGATAAGTCAGACGAATACCTTCACCAAAATTCTGGTGCAATACCTTGCTCAGTAAGTCCACGAAGTTTGCTTCCAAATACTCATAGAAGAAAGTACTCGGAACTCTAACCAGCAAAGTTTTCGTAGCCGGCTTATACGACTCGAAAACAATGGGTTTAAACCACGTATTGAAATGTTGCTCAGAGACATGCTGACGGATAAGCGTAAGACAATTGTCCCAAAGAGCTTTAGGACTTGCTAACATTATATCGATAATTGCTTTAAATTATTGCTCAAATTAGTGAAAGGCATCCCCAAAACGCCAAATTCACTGCAAAATTATAAAATAAAACGCAGACCACCAAATCTGATAATTTAATTTATTTTAATATAGTCTTATAACCTCTTAATTATCAGACACTTAATTAAGTTATCCACAATTTTCAGTTCTTTGACATACTTTTAGGGTTAACTATCTGATGTAGAATAACTTAGAAGCTTTTCAAAGAAAAGAATAGAAAAAGAGTGAAACAAAATCGTAACACCCTCGAAATAACTCACAAACAATCAGTTCGAAAGTTATTTCGAGGGCGTGAAACATTGTATCCACTTATTTAGACTATTTTTATTTAAGCACAGGCGGCTTTTTAAAGACATTCGCCTCTATTACTTGTCTTTTTTACCAAAAACAGAGAAGTGAACATAGCGCTTAGGATGCTGTTTCAAATCGATAACTAAAGAATCAGCATGGCGCATGGTCGAATTCATATTATCATAAAGTTGGGTATCATTCATCAGCAAGCCGAGAGTACCCTTGTTGCTGTTCAACTTTTCAGTAAATGCCTGTGTATTCTCCAATGTCTTGTTGACACGATCCAGCGTACCCTGTACATCCAAAGATGCCAGATTGGAAGTCAGCTTATTCGTATTATCCAAAACGCCATTGGCACGATTGATCATACCAGGAACCTGCTTGTTGAGACCTGCCATCAACGTATTCAACTCACGGGTAGAAACCGTAAGATTGCCCGTAATGGTTTGCACATTATGCAAAGAAGCAGCCAATGCAGGATCTGCCAAGAGCGCATTCAAGCTACCCAAGATAGAATCCAGTTTAGGGAGCATCTTCTCGATAGTAGGAACCATAGCCGAGACCTTGCCCAAAGCGCCCTCATTGACAGCTCCAGGTATAATGCCACCAGCCTCAATACGTTCACGAGGATTATTAGCCAACAAGATATTCACTTGCAAATTACCCATCAGGTCTTTCACAATTTCAGCCTGACTTCCCTTTGGAATGCGCAGATTTTTATCAATATCAGCCTTTACCTTGATAGGTCCAGACTGAGTATAGTCAAAATCCACAGCATCAACAGTTCCTACCTTATAACCATCAGCATAAATTGGCGTTGAAGCACCCAGTCCCTGGATGTCGGAAAACGTCATATAATAATAGTTATTGGAAGAAAACAGATTGATTCCCTTCAGAAAATTAATTCCGAAGTACATAATCAAAATACCTACAATAGCCACAAGAGCTATTTTTATTTCCTTGGTAATTTTCATTCTCCTTTATTTTTTATTCTGTTTAAATTCTCGAATTGCCTGATTCACGTCGTACTTCTGTCCATCCTTAAAGGCGATGATAAATGCCTCAGGAAACTTATCCAACAAGGATTTACGAAGTCGGAAGATCTCATTATAATTAGCAGAAGAGCCCATCGTGTATTTCACCATACCACCCTCCTGATAACTTGCATAACCAGTTTCTCCTTTGAAATGCGCATCACCTGCTCGAAGCACACGGTTGCTCACTAAGATCTGCACTTTGAAGATTGGGGCATGAGCGTCTTTCTCTCCGACGGAAGTATCCCTTGCCTGCGATTGTCGCTTGTTTTCCTCGCGCTGATAGGTATCTGGCACAATCTTTGGCATTTCACTGTCGTCTGCAGATGATGCCGCACGATAAGGCACAGAAACTCTTCTATCATACTTGTTCTTATATTGTTCGAAACCGTGGAAGATAGCCTTAGCCACATCATCCACGCGCGATTCATTGTTGAGCAGTTCCTCCTCATCAGGGGTGGTGATAAAGCCTAACTCTATCAAACAGCTTGGCATAGAGGTCTCGCGAAGAACCAGGAATCCTGCTTGGTGAACTCCTTTATTCGGGCGGTTGGCCTCGTTGCAAACACACTTTTGAATGGAGCGGGCAATCTCAACACTGCGCTCCATATTCTTACCTTGAATGAATTCAAAGATAATATAGCTTTCAGAAGACTTCGGGTCAAATCCCTGATAAGTCTGCTGATATCCCTTCTCCATGGAGATGACAGAGTTCTCTCGCATAGCCACATCCAGATTATCCTTGGCACGGTGCATACCCAAGGAATAGGTTTCAAAACCTCTGGCTATCTTACCACCAGGCAAGGCATTGGTATGAACTGAAATAAACAGGTCAGCACCAGCCTTATTGGCAATATTTGCTCTTTCCTTCAACGGAATGAACACATCAGTCTTTCGGGTATAAATGACACGCACATCTGGCATATTACGTTCTACATACTTACCAAAAGCCAATGCCACCCGCAGGTTTATATCTTTTTCTTTGGATCTGGCACCCATGGCACCTGCATCATGACCACCATGACCAGGGTCAATAACGAGCGTAAATCTATCATTGGCAGCAAAAGAATATGCCACCAACATAAAGAATGCAACCAGCAAAAGAACGATCTTCTTCAACATACTATTTATTATGATTGTGCAAAATTAAGCATTTAATGGCAGAAAACCAAAATATGCAACAAAGTTTTATTATTTATTAAGTGAACGCTCAAACAGAAATTCCACACCAGCTCCTTCACAATCGGCTCCCATAGGTGGATTCTGCTTGATGATTTTCAGATGAATTTCTTCTATAGTTGGGAAACGGCGAAAAAGACGATCACCAATTCTGCCTCCTACTCTTTCTATCAATTGAGAAGGAACAGACATCTCCTGGGAAACCAACTGATAAACCTCTGCATAGTTCAAGGTATCATTGACATCATCACTCGTCAATGCATTCGTAACATCATATTTGATGCGTAAACTTACAAGATAATCATTACCCGTTTTTCTTTCCTGTGGCAAAACACCATGAAAGGCATGAAACTTCAAGTCTTGCAAAAGGATATAGCTCTGACGTAAATTCATCATTGTTCTCCTCCATCATGCTGTTCATCACTACAAGAAGTTAGCTGTTCATCATCCTTCAAGTAATTTTTCAAGGCACGTTCTACACCCACCTTCCAGGTATTGATACTCTCAGAAGTGAGCTGCAACTGACTAACCAGTTTGATAACATGCTTGATAGGCATACGATAGCGCAACACACCGGAAATCAACTTGGCATAATTCCAATACTCCGGATTAAACTTCTCGCTCAATCCCTCCACGGTTATCTTATAACCACGCTTGTTGACAAACTGAAAATCATATCTCTTGGCTCCCTCACTGAGAACAGTCTTCACGATTTTACCTTTGGTGACAGATTTTGGTAACATGATGCCTTCCTCATCATCTTGCAAACCTGTGAATATCTCGTAAGGATGACCATTAAGCAAACCCACCAATGCCACCCATTTCTCCTTATTATTCTGAAAACGGACAACATCACATTCCAATTCTCTTGGTCGCACCTCAACCACATCCGGTTGCATATTCCGAATATTGACAGAATCTCCGACTACCTTATGCAAACTGTCTTGCAGCTTACCCCAATCAACTTGCTGGTCTGCAAAACGGTTGCGCAGGTTCTCCAAACTACTCTTCAAATCATCCACGAGTGCAAGACGAGCCTCTTCAAAAGTCATATTTTCTGTATCAATCATATTAAACGTTTAATAATTTGGTGCAAAATTAAACTTTTTATTCTAAATGATGAAAGGTTTTTGGAGATATTTCTTAAAAAGATAGCAGTATATGCCACTTTTTAGAAAACTTTATTTACCTTTGCAATAGAATAAGGAGGAAAACGATATCAAGAAACATCAAAAATAAAGAATATGGAATCAATTAAAAACAGAACAACCATTCGCAAATATTCCAACCGTGAAGTAAGCTATGAATTACTGCACCGGCTGATAGAAGAAGCAGAGCGTACCCCTACGATGGGCAATCTCCAGCTCTACAGTGTCGTCGTTACCAGAAGTGAAGAAGGTAAGAAAGCACTTGCTCCAGCACATTTCAACCAACCTATGGTGACAGATGCATCTGTTGTACTTACCATCTGCGCAGATTACCGACGTACAACCATCTGGGCAGAGAACCGCAAGGGCACCCCTGGTTATGACAATATCCTATCATTCATGAATGCGGCTACAGATGCTTTGCTTTTCACACAAACATTCTGTAATTTAGCCGAAGAAGAAGGATTAGGCACCTGTTTCTTGGGCACAACTATCTATATGCCTAAGATGATTATCGACACCTTGAAATTACCAAAGCTCGTAATGCCAGTAGCCACCATTACCTTGGGATGGCCTGACGAGCATCCAGCCAAGAGCGATAGACTCCCATTGCGTAGTATCATTCATCAGGAATCATACAGCGATTATACCCCAGAGAAGATAGATGATTTCTATGCAGAAAAGGAATCCTTGGAAGAAAACAAGGAATTTGTAAGAATCAACAACGTAGAAACCCTCGCCCAGGTTTTCACAGACATCCGTTATACGAAAAAAGATTGTGAGGCCATGAGCATTGGTTTTATGGATGCGCTCAAGCAGCAAGGTTTTGTAAAATAAAAACCGCACTCGGTGCATAATTCGCAAGATGTTGCCTGTCTTCACGAGAAAAAAGACAGGCACCCACTTTCATTTTTGCGTAGGCAGGGAAAAATTCGTCCTTGCCCACGCAAAAAAAAATGCCTGCCCAAGCGGAAGAAATATCCCCTTTAAGCAGAGCATGATTTTAACCCATAAACAGAAATCCCTGTTAAGGAAAATCATTTCCTTAGCAGGGATTATTATTTTTACTTGATATCTTTCTCTAATTAGTCAACGACGATTGGCTTGTACTTTGGTACCAATGCCTTCATGATACACCAACCAACGAGATAAGCCACTGCACAGATGCAGAAGATAATCATATAACCAGCTGGCTTGCCATCAAAGCCCATGAAAGTAAAGGCAGCACCCTGACCTTCTGCATAGGTAAAGAGCATACCAGAACCCTTATTGATGAGGAAAGAACCTACACCACCTGCCATAGCACCAATACCAGTGATCGTTGCAACGGTAGATTTTGGGAACATATCACCAATGGTTGAATAAAGGTTGGCAGACCATGCCTGATGACCAGCACCTAAAAGACCGATAATGATAGCAGGCCACCATGCACTATACTCACCCATAGGCTGTGCTATCAGACCCAACAATGGGAAACATGCAAAGATCAACATCGCACGCATACGGCCGATATAAGGATTCATACCCTTCTTATCAACAAAGTAAGTTGGCAGATAACCACCACCGATACTCAAGATGGTAACAATCGCATAAAGGGTGAAAATCAAAGCAATACCCATGCTTGAGTCAGAAGAATAACCATACTGATCTGAGAAATAAGCTGGAGCCCAGAAAAGGAAGAACCACCATACACCATCAGTCAAGAACTTACCTGTGATAAAAGACCAAGTCTGACGGAAGGTAAAGCACTTCAAGAAACCGATAGTCTTCTCTTCTTCCTCATCACCTGCAGTCTTTTCAGCCTCAACCTGCTCAGCTTCCTCATCCTGATTGATATAAGTAAGCTCTGAGTGATTGACATACTTGCTCTTGGCAGGTTTGTCATAAAGCCATACCCAAAGACCCATCCAGACATAACCGAGCACACCGATAATGATGAAAGCCCACTCCCAACCCATGGCGCAAGCCAAGAGAGGAATAGTAGCTGGAGCTGCCAATGCACCTACAGAAGCACCACTATTGAAAATGGCTGTAGAGAAAGCACGGTCCTTCTTTGGAAAATACTCTGCTGTTACCTTGATAGCTGCAGGGAAGTTACCTGCCTCACCAACGGCAAGAATCAAACGGCAGGAAAGGAAAAGCCATACACTGATAGTGGCAATAGCAACTGCTGCATCACTACCAGCCTGAACCAGGCGCAAAGCTTCAATAGAATCATAGCCTTCTACCTGCATAGCTACCCAACCGCAACCTGCATGCATCACAGCACCTGTTGACCATACGAAGATGGCGATGAGGTAACCTTTCTTAGTACCCATCCAATCCACAAACTTACCTGCAAAAAGATTTGCAATGGCATAGAAAATGGAGAAGAGACCGGTAATCGTACCATAGTCATCATCAGTCCAGTGGAACTCTGGAGCGATAAAATCTTTCCATGTTAATGACAAGACCTGACGGTCCATGTAATTCACGGTAGTTGCCAAGAAAAGCAACGCACAGATGACCCAGCGGAAGTTGGACATCTTACTTGTTTTAATAGCGTTCATACTTATTATAGAGTCTGTTTAAAATTAGCATTTAAATGAGAACGAAAAATCTCTTGTGGACAAATGATGCCCACAAGAGGATTATTTTCATATTATTTCATCTCAGGAATTTTAACTACCTGCATATCATTATAGATCAGGTTCTCACCAGCCATACCCCAGATAAAGGTATAGTTGCTTGTACCAGCTGCGCAGTGAATAGACCACTCTGGAGCAATCACAGCCTGCTCGTTGTTCAACCAGATAGGACGAGTCTCCTGTGGTTCACCCATTACATGGAGAATCTTCTGACCCTCTGGCACATTGTAATAGAGATAAGTCTCCATACGACGGAGGTGAGTATGAGCTGGCATGGTGTTCCATACAGAACCCTCTTTCAACTCAGTTACACCCATCTGCAACTGGCATGTACGTACACCAGCAACACCATCGATAATCAACTGATGGATAACGCGGTCATTACTTTCCTTCAAGCTACCTGCCTTGATGTTGTTAGCATCCTTCAATGTTACCTTCTTAGTAGGGAAGGTCTGATGTGCGCAAGCACTGTTCATATAGAACTTAGCTGGCTTATTGGCATCCTTGCTGGCTACTTCAATATTCTTGGCGCCACGACCTACATAGAGAGCCTCCTGGAAACCGAGCGTATATTTCTTGCCATCTACAGTAACAGTACCCTCACCACCGATATTGATGATACCCAACTCACGGTTATCGAGCAGGTTCTTCTGATCGTTTGGCTTGTCTGTATAAAGAGGAGCGATAGAAGTCAACTTCAAAGGAGCTGTTGTTGGCTGCGCACCACCAATCAGAAAACGGTCAAACATTGTGTAAGTCCAGTTTACCTCACCTGGAGCAAAAACCTTCTCAATGGCATATTCACCACGAAGACGGTCTGTTGTGTAATGCTTTGCATCCATTGGGTTGCTTGCATAACGAACATTGTAATTAGTGTAAGCATTTTCTGCCTTCACTTCATAAGCACTCTTGCAGCACTGTGCAAAACCAGCACCAGCAACGAGCAACATTGCAAATGATAATAATACCTTCTTCATTACTAAAATCTTTATATTATTTTTTATTTTTCAGAATTATTTCTATCTTTCTGTTTATTTCTGCAAATCCTCAGCAGCCTTCTTCTCTTCTTTCACGATGCGCTGACGGTTGATAATCATCAAAGCTACAGTGATGACTGTGAGTACACCCATACCGATGTATGAAAGTTTCACACCTCTATAGATAATCCATCCGAAGAGAGATGAGGCAAAGTCGAGAGCACCACCAGAGAAACCAGCAGGAATGTGAGCTGCATTATCACCTGTAGCTGCATATACCTGATTGGCAGCCAAAGTAAAGTCAGGAGCCATATCGGTTACAAAATAAAGACCGATTACCAGAGCAAAGAGACCGATAATAAGGGTCTTTACTACATTACCTTTGGTAAAAGGCAATATCATTGGGAAGAGGTAGAACATACCTGCCAAAGATGCCAATGGCAAGAACTGGTTGCCAGGCAAGAATACTGCGATAGCCAAGATAGCAGGAATCAAGATGACAGATACGACCAATGTTGTAGGATGACCGATAACAAGAGCAGGACTCATACCGATATGTACCTTCTTACCATTGAACTTAGACTTCACCAATTCCTGAGTCTTTTCTGAGATAGGCTTCAAACCTTCAATAAACAAAGAGGTAATACGTGGAATCAGTTCCATCACCGCTCCCATGGTAACACCTAAGAACAATACCTTCTTAATATCAAGCTGCGCAGCCCAACCGATCAGGGCACCAACGATGACACCGAGAACCAACGGTTCACCTAATACACCAAACTTCTTCTTCAAACCCTCTGCATCGATATCCAACTTAGAGAATCCTGGAATCATATCCAGAAGTTTGTTGAAACCGATAGCCAAAGGCATAAAACTCTGGCAGAAAGGCTGAGGAATAGAGATACCATCCAAATCATAATATTTCTGGAATTTCTCTGCTGTCAAGTCTGCACAGATCAGAGTAATGATGTAGCAAACGATTGCTGCGAAATAACCCCACAACAAACTTTGACCCATCACGAAGTAAGCTACCGCACCGATGAAAGCAAAGTGCCAGTAGTTCCAAAGGTCAATATTGACCGTACGGGTTGTCTTGGTAATCAACATCAGAAAATTGACACCCAGACAGATAGGGATAATCAAGGCACCTACCGCAGTATTATAGGCTACTGCTGCAGCAGCAGGCCAACCCATATCGAATACATTTAACTGCAGATGATAAAGGTCGGAGATTGCTTTCAATGGGTCATTGAAGTTAGTTGTCAACAAAGCAGTAACAACACCCAAGCCTACGAAACCCACGCCTACGAAGAGTCCCGACTTCAGTGCCTTACCGAATTTCATGCCAATACACAAGCCGATGACGGTAAAGATGATTGGCATCATCACACTCGCGCCTAAGCTAATGATATAGCTAAATACCTGTTCCATTTTAATTTTTAATGAATGTTAGTTAATAATTTGGGGCACCCATATAAAGTGCAACATTGATTTGTTTCAAGTTTTATGGGCACAAAGATACGCTTTTTTCTTTAAAATCAATACGTTTTCATTAAAAATATTACTTAAAAAAGAATCCCACCCGATATTTTCGGATGGGATTGATATGATTTTGTACATTTTCAACAGATTTTCGCCTCTGTTTAATCCTGATAATACACTCTCTTCACACGATTACTGATAGTAGTCAGCACCTCATAAGGTATCGTGTCGAGAATATCACTGAGCGTTTGCACTGGCAATTGCTCTCCAAAGATTTCCACACTGTCACCTTCCTTGCAATCTATGCCTGTCACATCGATCATGGCTACGTCCATACAGATGTTACCTACATACTCTGCTTTCTGACCATTGACCAGACAATAAGCGTGGCGGTTACCGAGATGACGGTTCAAACCATCAGCATAACCGATTGGGATAGCTGCTATCACACTGTCCTTATCCAGAATGGTCCTGCGACTGTAGCCGATACTCTCCCCTGCCTTGATGTGATGCATCTGCAGGATAGTCGTCTTCAGGGTACTTACACAGTTGATGGTCTTGTTGTTGCGGGAATTGATACCATAAAGTCCTAATCCCAAGCGACACATATCCAACTGTCTGTCAGGGAAATGCTCTATACCTGCAGAATTGCAGATATGGCGCAATATCTTATGATCGAAGGCAGCCTGCAACTGCTTGCTACCCTTATCAAACAATGCGAACTGCTGGGCAGAGAACGCATCGAAGGAATCATCATCACTACCTACAAAATGCGAGAACACACTTCGTGGTATGATGGCATTCTGATGTTTCAGTCGTGCTATCAATTCCTCCATATCATTTTCCGGATCAAAACCCAGACGGTGCATACCAGTATCCAACTTGATATGTACAGGGAAACCTGTAACACCTTCTTTTTCTGCAGCCTTGATCAGTGCGTCCAGAATACGGAAAGAATAAACCTCTGGCTCCAAATCATAGTCGAACATGGTCTTGAAGGCTGTCATCTCCGGATTCATAATCATGATATTGCTCGTAATACCATTCTTGCGAAGCGTAACACCTTCATCGGCTACTGCTACGGCAAGATAATCCACACGATGATCCTGCAATGTCTTGGCGATTTCTACCGCTCCGGCTCCATAACCATCCGCCTTGATCATGCATACCAACTTGGTCTCTGGTTTCATGAACGAACGGTAATAGTTCAGATTGGCCACTACTGCATTCAGATTTACCTCCAATGTGGTTTCATGCACCTTTTTCACAAGTAATTCAGTCAACTGGTCAAAGCCAAACTGACGGGCACCCTTCAGCAGGATGACTTCATCACGCAAGGAGGCGAACACCTCACTCTTGATAAAGTCCTCTATATTACGGAAGAAGAATTTCTCTGAAATCTGAATCTCATCACTCTGTTCATACAACTGCGGACCGACACCGATGAATTTGACCACACCACGCTTACGGCATAAGTCAGAGACCTCTTTGTACAAGTCCTTAGGATTCTCACCGCTCTGGAAGATATCACTGAGTATCAACGTATGACGGCGACCCTTATGATCTGGACGGCGACTCATAAAGTCGAGAGCAATATCGAGTGAATTGATGTCTGAGTTGTAACTGTCATTGATCAAAGTACAACCATGCTGTCCTTCCTTGACTTCCAATCGCATAGCTACCGGTTCAAGAAGTGACATACGCTTATCCACTTCCTCTGCAGTCAACCCCAACTTACGGGAAACAACTGCCGCTATAATAGAATTGGTGACAGAAGCCTCATCAATAAAAGGTAGAGAATAGCTATCCTCTTCACCTTTATATATATAGGTAATAATAGACAGATTACCCTTCTTCTCTATATTTTTCACATAGAAAGGAGCAGCAGAATCCTTCAAGGACCAATACAGTTTTTCACCCTTGTAATCATGATATTCGCCTACCACCCTGGCAACAATTTCATCATCACCATTATAGACGATAGTTTCTGCATCATGGAAAAGAATGATCTTCTCACGACACTTAGCCTCCAAAGACTCGAAATTCTCCTGATGCGCAGAACCCAAATAAGTAAGCACGGCTATCGTTGGCTGAATGATGTCACGAAGAGCAAGCATCTCGCCAGGCTGACTGATACCAGCTTCAAAGACACCAACCTCAGTCTGCTCGTTCATCAACCAGACAGACAAAGGCACACCTATCTGAGAATTGTAGCTGCGCGGACTGCGGGTGACAAACATATTTGGAGAAAGCAACTGATGAAGCCATTCCTTGACCATAGTCTTACCATTGGAACCAGTAATGCCCACGATAGGAATATTAAATTCATCACGATGGCGCTCTGCCAGACGCTGAAGAGCTTCCAGCGTATTAACCACCTTCAGGAAATTAGCTTCCGGATAGTCAGAAGCATATCCTTTAGGAACATTAGTAACTACGAAATTTCTAACACCACGACGATACAACTCAGGAATGTAGTTGTGACCATCATTACGCTCTGACTTCAAGGCGAAGAACAGAGTTTCCTCTGGGAAACAGAGTGAACGGCTATCGGTCAATATGAAACCGATATTCGTATCCTTGTCTCCATAGCGACGCGCACCTATCAGTGTGGTTACCTTTTCGATAGTATAAGTCATTATCTTACTTTTTAAAATATTCTATATGTGATAATCATGTCATTTCCCCAACTGGTACTTTTCCATGAATTTCCGTTCTTTTTCCTGTGCATTGGCAAGAAACTTCTTGTATTCCTCACTCTCTGGATTGAAAGGTCGGTGTCCAAGGGCTTCACGGATAGGTTTCCATTCCTCTAAAAAGTCCTCGGCAGTCTTGCCAAAGTAAGCCATTTGGAACTTCTGCCAGATATATTCCACGGCAAGTTCGCTCGGATGAAGCATATCTTCCTTGTAAAAGCGATAATCTCTCAGTTCGTCACAGAGAATTTCATAGGCAGGGAAATAGCGCACCACTTCTGGAAAGCGCTGGCAAAGTATATCTGCCGCTAAAAGAAGCGTGGCCTTGGATAGTTGACTGCCATGGAATCCATATTTCTGGTAACGGATAGGACTCACCGTCACGATGATGTGCCTGACTCCTTGACCGAGCAATGCCAAAACCGCCTTGGAAAGTTCTACCACGCATTCACCCACACTCAATTTTTTTTCTTCAAACAGGCGTTGCGGACGCTTCTGGCAGTTATCCACCACTTCACCCGTTTCTTTCAGGATATATACATGATTGGTTCCGAGCGTAAAGACAGCCACATCCACTTTTCGGTCTTGGTTCTGATATTCAGTACCAGCCTTCAAACCTGCGGTACAAGGTTCCCCCTTGAGATACCGGTCCACAGAGTGATATACGCTCGTAGGATTATACATGACTCCGTATGGATTGACCATGGCACGGAAGCGATTCTCGACAAAACGATTGCCGAGATGATCCGCAAAACAACTGCCCACGAAAAGCAGTCTGTCAGAAGGCTGTATCTCAAAGTCTGCCTTTTCTATGTTCACTTCCGTTCTAAAGTCCATATTGCTTATTTTTCTGTTACTTTATTTTTCTTCCATTCAAAGAATAAACCTGCGAGCAAGAGAATCAACAGTACACCGTAGCCTACATAAGCAATGGTCTCTGTTGTCTTCAGGGATGTAGGGTGGAAATCAAGTACCACCTTGTGAGTTCCCGGTTTTACATTCAGGGCACGCAAGATATAATTCACTCTGCCCAATTCTGCAGGCTGTCCGTCTATCGTAGCCGTCCAACCAGGATAAAATATTTCAGAGAACACGATGACACCACCCTTGTTGGAAGTAACCTCATAAGTCAGATTATTTGGCTTATATTGAGTCAACTTAACAATAGAAGTATCATCCTGAGGCACACTTTCACCGAGCTGCTGCTTGAACTTCGCATCAGCTACAGCTTCATGTCGCAAATTGATCTTTCCTACCTTATCAATCTCCTCATTGGCATTTTCTGCATAGCTTACCTTATCAACAAACCAAGCATTACCATAGGCATAAAGATTCTGCACAGGCACAGTCTGTCCACCCTGCAAAGGCATGATGAAGTACTTCGTGTTGAGCATATTGAGCACAGGGAATATGCTGTCGCCATTCACCTTCGTCATGTCACCACCAGCCTCAGCTACAGTCTTCATCGCCTTCTGCATCTCTGGAGAGATATAAGCTTCTATCATCTCCGCATAACGACGGAGTTTGGCTGGATGATAACCACCAACGCTCTTATGATAATATGAAGTTTCGTTCTCATTGAAGGTATTGGATGCCATATTGAGTACACGATAATCAAGCGACCTGTCTCTGCAGATCATCTTATCGGTCTCAGTCATTTGCTGTGGAGTATCACGCACGCTCTTCTCCACGAACATATCATCATAGAGATAACGCTTGTTGACCATCCACATATCTACCAGACAGAGTACAGCAATACCAGCAATCATAAACTCCTTGCCCAACTTCTTCATCTTATAAAGGAAGAGGAAGGCCGAGCCAATGACGATAACCCAGAAAGAACGCCAACAATCGGAAGTAAAGATACCCTTTCTGATTTCAGTCAGATTGCTGATGATAGGTCCCTGATATTCTGCAGGAAGCTGCTGCAAAGCCTGAAGTTCCTGTGCAGACACGAAATCTGAGAAGAACAGACCTGGTGCCAAGGCAAAGAGGAGACAGAAACCTGCTGTCAGTCCGAAACTTGCATAAACGAGTTTGGCCTTGGTAGTCAATATTTCCGGTTCATCCACGATCTTCTTGAGTGCCATCATCGCCAACAGAGGAATGGTAAACTCAGCAATCACAAGGATGGAAGCCACCGTCCTGAATTTGGCATACATCGGAACGTAATCCAAGAAGAAATCCGTAAACGGCATGAAGTTTCTACCCCATGAGAGAAGTACACTGAGGATGGTCGCCGCCAACAAAGCCCACTTCATCGGCCCCTTCACAATGAATAAGCCCAAGATGAAGAGCATACAGACGAAAGCGCCTACATATACAGGACCGCTTGTTCCAGGCTGGTTGCCCCAATACTGTCCGAGTTGCTGATAAATCTGTACAAAGTTAGGATCCGCTTTTTCCATTGCCTTTGTGTTCTGTGCCAAAGGAACAGAAGCGCCACCCTTTGCATCCGGAATCATGAGCGTCCAAGTCTCGTCAATACCATAACTCCACTGGGTAATATAGTCTCTATCCAAACCGCTATTGGTCTGGTTAGCAGCGTTTTTCTTCACCAGTTCACTCTTTCCACGCATAGACTCCTGACCATACTGCCAAGTATGATACAGGTTGGAAAGATTGAGCGATATACCGATGGCGGCACCCACGATACAAGCTGCAGTAGCCTTACCGAAGCGAGCCATTTCCTTCTTCTTATAGGCATCCCACAAGAATGCGAGAAGCATAAAGAAGATGATAAAGAGGTAATAATAAGTCATCTGCACGTGGTTGGCATTGACTTCAAAGGCTGCAAAGATAGCAGTAACGAGCAATCCCCACAAATATTTACCACGATAAGCCAATACGACACCTGCAATCATAGGAGGCAAATAAGCCAAAGCCATCACTTTCCAGATGTGTCCGGCAGCAATGATGATGAAGAAATAGGACGAAAAAGCCCAGATGATAGATCCCAATGCAGCTAATGACTGTCGGAAGTTAAAGGCTCTCAACAGGATATAGAATCCTAAGAGGTATGCAAAAACATACCACACATAGTCAGGCAACCAGAGATGATAGGCATTGACAGCCTGCTGCAAAACAGTGCCACTCTCATAAGATGGTGACATCTGATAAGTTGGCATTCCACCAAAAACAGAGTTTGTCCAACGGGTCACCTCGCCAGTCTGTTGCTGGAAAAGTTCCTTTTCATGTCCCAGTCCCTTGCCTGCTGCAGCATCATGACGGAACAGGATGCGCCCGTCCATGTCGGCTGGCATGAAATAAACAAAGGAGACAACTGCAAATACGATTACTACCAGAATATCCAGTAGATACTTCTTCAAAAATTTCATTATTTCTATAAACGTTTATATTTTGAGTGCAAAGATAGTGCAAAATGAAGACAATACAAAATAAAAAAGGTAGTTTTTGCTATTTTTAGTGTTAAAGAAATAACTTAAGAAGCATTCAGACTTGCCTGAAATGGATCTGTAGGAGATGGTATTACCCATTATAATAGGGAATTTCCCTTTTCTTTTAGGGATTCTCTAATTGCAACATGAGAAAAGATACGTATTTTTGCAGCATCAGAAAAAGAGTTTCATATCATACAAAAAGCTCTTTATATATAATAAGGTATAACTAATAAATTGATGAAAAATATGAAAAAGATTACATTTCTCCTGATGGCTCTCATGCTCATCGCAATGCCATCCTCAGCTCAACACTATACACAGAGCAGATATTACAACCAGCAAACTGGTCATCTCGACTACGGCCGTCACGACAATGATTTCCCTGACTCCTACTTTGGATTCAGGATTGGTCCTTCTTTCTCTTACGTCAATTCGGATGATAGCAGACTGGATGGTGGAAATTGGCAGACGGGTCTCAACGTGGGAGTTGTGGCAGGTGTCGCACTTTCAAATGCCCAGCCACTTTATCTGGAAGGAGGCTTATTCTATACAGAGAAAGGTGGTAAGAAAAATTTGGCTAATGGCAAGAAGATGACCTACGACCTCAACTACATCGAAATTCCACTTGTACTGAAATATAAGTACAATATCGATCCACACTTCTCTCTCCAACCATTTTTTGGAGGATATTTCGCTTCAGGAGTTGGTGGAAAGATCAAGAACTTCGAACAGAGAGAAGCCCAAAATTCATTTAATGACGATAACTTCCGCCGGGTAGATGGAGGACTCCGTCTGGGTTGTGGCATACAATACGATATGTTCTATGCCGACCTTACCTACGATATCGGTCTGGCAAACATCTGTCATGATACCTTCGACACATCCCATAATGGAGGACTACTACTCAACTTTGGTGTTAACTTCTAAGGTTTTATCAGATATTTTTCGTAACTTTGCAGCCGATTTTAATATCGGCAAATTCTCAATCGGAAAAGTTACAATAAATATATGAAAATAGGAATTATCGTTGCGATGGACAAGGAGTTCACGCAACTCAAGACATTATTGACAGAATCACAGACAGAGCGAAAGAACCACAAGGATTTCGTGATTGGAAAGATTGGCAACAATGAAGTAGTCATGCAACAGTGCGGCATCGGCAAGGTAAACAGTACCATCGGTGCCGTAGAAATGATAGACAATTACCATCCAGACCTGGTAATCTCATCCGGTGTTGCGGGTGGAGCTGATATCAACCTCAATGTCACCGAGGTCGTAGTGGCTACAGAGTGTGTATATCATGACGCTTATTGCGGCGATGAATGTGAATTTGGACAGATTTTGGGTATGCCAGCCACCTTTAAAACTCCCAAGGAATATGTAGAGAAGGCACTTGCCATCAATCATCTTCCAGACAACATCCATCCTAAGATACATGCAGGACAAATTGTCAGTGGAGAGTGGTTTGTAGATAGCAAGGAGAAGATGCGCTCTATCCTGGAGCACTTTCCTCATGCAATGGCTGTCGATATGGAGAGCTGTTCTATAGCACAGACCTGCCATATATACAAGACTCCTTTCATCTCCTTCCGTATTATCAGTGATGTACCACTCAAGGACACCAAGGCGCAGCAGTATTTCGATTTCTGGGCTAAGATGGCAGAAGGTTCTTTCAATGTTACCAAAGCATTCTTGGAGAAATTATAAATGAGAAATGACAAATTAGAAATTATGAACAAGATACCAAGTTTTACTATCAATCATAACAAGTTGCTTCGCGGTATATACGTTAGCCGTAAGGACGAAATTGGAAACGAAGTTGTCACTACTTTTGATATCCGCATGAAGGTACCAAATCAGGAGCCTTGTCTCCACAACGGTGCCATCCACACGATCGAGCATCTCGCTGCCACCTATCTCCGCAATGACGAAGAGTGGAAAGACCGCATCGTATATTGGGGTCCGATGGGTTGTCTCACAGGTAATTACCTCATCATCAAAGGAGACTTGGAAAGCAAGGACATCGTTGAGTTGATGAAGCGCACCTTCAAGTTTATCGCAGACTTCGAAGGCGAGATTCCTGGACAGGCTGCCAAGGACTGTGGCAACTATCTGCTCCACGATCTGCCTATGGCAAAATACGAGTCCAAGAAATATCTCGAAGAGGTCTTAAACGTTATCAAGGAAGAAAACTTGATTTATCCTACACAGGATTAAAATCAGGAAAAGTCAAAGACTGAAATATAGAAAAAGCATCTTAAGATACATTTGCGAGTATCTTAAGATGCTTTTTTTTACCACTTGAGTTTACCATACTTCTCCTTATACCACAACTGCCAACCATTCACTAAATTCTGCCAAACCACATAGGCACCTGGAGCTACGGCAGCCAACGGATTCAGGAAAGTAAGGGTGAGCCAGATACCCACTATCGTGTTCTTCTGACCTAAAGCCTGTCCTGCACTAATGCTCGCATCAAAATGGCGTCCTACCGCCTTACCGATGGCAAACTGGATCAGACAGACGAAAAGCGGAACAATCAGAAGCAGAACAAGAATCCAACCGGATACCGTAGCATGAAGGATATTACGCACCGTCTCGCCCATCAGAATCGTCAGATTGAAGCACCACATATAAAATCCCAAATCTTTTACGCTCTTTACTTTATCCACAAACTTCGGTAAGAATCTGCGACTCAATAGGGCTAAAAGTAATGGCACCACCAAAACTGTAGTCACATTCCTAAACACCATCAAACTCATATAAAGAAAGGATACATCAGCACCTTTTTCTACCATCGGGAAAAGAGAAGGGATGATAACCATCGTGAAAATATTGGCTATCACCGTATAGGTAGTAAGCGAGCCGATAGATCCGCCCAATTTTTCTGTTACCACAGCCACAGCAGCTGCAGTAGGACAAATAAAACAGATGAAAGCACCCTCTAATATCAGTTTCGTATTATAGTCGTTACCAAATTCAAAGATGAGTACTACCATCATCAAAGCCAAAGAAGTTCTAATCAGTTGCAATATAAAATGCCAGGCTTTAGGCTTCATTTCCTTTATTTCTATCTTACAAAACGTAACATAAAGCAAAGCAAACAATACAACCGGCATCACACTGACCAAATGAGGTCCTACCGCCTCACCTACTGGCTCCAAGAAAGGAACATAGGCAAAAATCAAATAACCCACTGCTCCTATGACCAGCGAACAGGGCAAGGAAAACTTCCTGAAAAAATTCCACAACTTCATAATTACGTGATTTTGAGTCCTATTGAATAAGCCATTTGACTGCAAGTCCAAACAGAGTTGAAATTCAAGTGCAAAAGTACAATAACTCAAATCCTCTCCATATCGGAAACATCCGATAGGAGAGGATTTCTCTTTTCATTTATATCCTTAAAGCTATACTTAATTAGTCTTTATTGCTACGCTTACGCTCCAAGTGATCAAGGATTACCTTGCGCATACGCATGCTCTTAGGAGTTACCTCTACGTACTCGTCCTCACGGATATACTCCAAGCACTCCTCAAGACTCATTACGGTCTTTGGAATCACACGAGCCTTATCGTCTGAACCAGAAGCACGGACGTTGGTCAACTGTTTTGCCTTAGTCACATTGACGACAAGGTCGTTTTCGTGAACATGCTCACCAACTACCTCACCGGCATAAACCTCCTCACCTGGGTCGATGAAGAACTTACCACGATCCTGAAGCTTATCAATAGCATAAGCATAAGCAGTACCAGTTTCAAGTGCAATCATACTACCATTAGAACGGCGATTGATTTCACCCTTGAATGGCTGATATTCCTTGAAACGGTGAGCCATGATGGCCTCACCCTGAGAAGCAGTCAGCACATTGGTACGAAGACCGATGATACCGCGAGAAGGAATATCAAACTCGATATCCACACGCTCACCCATGTTCAACATAGAAGTCATATCACCCTTACGACGGGTTACCATATCAATCATCTTAGAAGCGAACTCCTCTGGTACATTGATAGTCAACTCCTCTACAGGCTCGCACTTCACGCCGTCAATCTCCTTGTAGATAACCTGAGGCTGACCTACCTGAAGCTCATAACCCTCACGGCGCATGGTTTCCACGAGCACAGAGAGATGAAGCACACCACGACCGCTGACAATCCACTTATCAGTAGAATCCTCGAATGGCTGAACACGAAGAGCAAGGTTCTTCTCCAACTCCTTATTCAAACGCTCCTGGATATGGCGGGAAGTACAGAACTTACCCTCCTTACCGAAGAATGGAGAATCGTTGATGGTGAAGAGCATACTCATGGTTGGCTCATCAACAGCGATTGGAGGAAGTGGCTCTGGATTCTCATAATCACAGATGGTATCACCAATCTCAAACTTCTCCAAACCGATAACTGCACAGATATCACCAGAATCTACATGATCAGTCTTCTTGTGACCCATACCCTCGAATGTATGAAGTTCCTTGATCTTGGTCTTCTCCTGTGTACCATCACGATGGCAGATTGTCACATTCATGGCATCCTTCAGAGTACCACGATGAACACGACCTACAGCGATACGGCCTGTATAAGAACTGTAGTCAAGAGAAGTAATAAGGAGCTGAGGAGTACCCTCCAACTGCTTAGGAGCAGGGATAACCTCTACAATCTTGTCGAGCAAATAGTCGATGTTGTCTGTAGGATTGTTGTAATCCTCTCCCATCCAACCATTCTTGGCAGAACCATATACTACAGGGAAATCAAGCTGATCCTCAGTAGCATCAAGGTCGCACATGAGATCGAATACCATCTCATAAACTTCCTCAGGACGGCAGTTAGGCTTATCCACCTTATTAACAACAACGATAGGCTTCAGACCGAGCTGCAAAGCTTTCTGCAACACGAAACGGGTCTGAGGCATAGGGCCCTCGAAAGCGTCAACAAGCAAGAGACAACCGTCTGCCATATTGAGTACGCGCTCCACCTCACCACCGAAGTCGGAGTGTCCAGGAGTATCGAGGATATTGATTTTAACACCTTTCCAATTGATAGATACATTCTTTGAAAGAATGGTTATACCACGCTCACGCTCCAAATCATTGGAATCGAGCACTTCGCCGCTATTATCCTGGCCGTCACGGAACAGCTTTCCGGCGAGCATCATCTTGTCCACCAAGGTAGTCTTACCATGGTCAACGTGTGCAATAACTGCAATGTTTCTAATGTCTTGCATTTCCTTTACCTTAAATACTTAATGAATTTGGGTGCAAAATTACAAAAAATATCGGAAAAATTTGCAAGTTTCACAGAAAAGTTGTAACTTTGCAGCGCATTTTTAGAGAAACCGCCGCGAGGAAGGGTCCTGAATGCATTAGAAACAATTAAAGTAACATTTATTATTAAGTAACACAGCTATGTATTTAGACAAAGCAAAAAAAGAAGAGATCTTTAGCAAGTACGGAAAGTCCAACTCTGATACTGGTTCAGCTGAGAGCCAGATAGCATTGTTCTCATACCGTATTGCTCATTTGACGGAACATGTAAAGAAGAACCGTAAAGATTATACTACAACACGTTCTCTGACACAGCTTGTAGGAAAGCGTCGCGCATTGCTCGATTACTTGTACGACCGCGATATCAATCGCTACCGTGCCATCATCAAGGCCCTCGGTCTTCGTAAGTAATCTGAAAGCAATTTGCTTTAAGACATTGAATCCCATCATTTTCATTGAGAGTGATGGGATTTTTTTATTTAGAAAAGTGCAAACTATGCAAACGGCTATATATAATAAGGAGGAAAAGACAAATAGATTAAAGTATTAGAGAACCTACCAAATCATAGATTCTCTAATAATGTCTTCTTTACTTGAAGTTGATATTACGCATCTCAATATAGTATTTATCCTCAAAAGGAATCTTGATATAGCTGAAACCAGTAACATTAGCAGGAACATTCTGTATTGTAAAGGTTGCTTTTACTGGAATCTCAGGTTGAAGAGTTCGTGCTGCCAATTTCACTTCTGGAGTATAAGAATTTCCTTCCGCATCATAAGCTATATGGTTTCCGTATTCTATGTCTAGTCCTTTAGCTGAACTTGATAGATTTTTAAAAGCCATATTAACCGTTACGGTATTACCTATCCGAGTACAATTATTGTATTGAACATACAATGTAGGAAGCGAACAGTAAATGTTGCTAAGATTCGTATTCTGTGCAAAAGTAACAGGAAGATTTCTCACTTCCAATCTGAGCGACTTATTAATATCTGAAGAACCTTGACCATGTTCATCATGGCACGTAAACTTTAAAGACTGGATTGATGTATATTTCTTATCATAATCCTTAACCAACACATAGCCCTTAACAGGAATGCCTACAGGCAGATTCTTCACAAAATCAGCTTCTTCACCATTAATATAACCCTCTATCTCGTGATTTTTTCCGTCAGGACTATAAGCTACACGATAGCTTTCCATATGTGGTCCAGTAGAACCAATGCCAAACTTCACATCAGAAGAAGTATTGTTAGTCAACAACAATCTTACAACAACATCATCTCCCCAATGTTCACAGCCTGTTACCTTCAAGTCAACTCCATAAACAGTAAAGCTAGCACCTATACCCGTCTTGTTACCAAGAGAATTATTAGATGAAGAACTAGATAAACTACTATAGCTGCTATTCGTTGAACTATTACTTGTGTCAGTTGTCAACACTTTCTCAGCTACCTTTCCTAATGTTTTCCAAAAGCTCTGAGCAGCAACATCTTGAACACTCACAAGAGCCAAAACCATAGTTATGGCTACCACATTTTTCTTATTCATATTTTATTTTTTTATTGATTAAACAATTTAAAATAGAGGCAGTTTTCTTCTTCTCCAGCATACCCTTAGTAACATAAGCCGTAAAGATGGCACCACCCCATTTACAACTCTTCACATTTCCATGCAAGTCAAAGGCAGCCAAATCACCCTTGCCACCAAGTGCAAGATTTTCCTTCTCCTCTTTTTGCTCTGCATTCTGAAACCCACTATCCTTACTTGGACTATCAAGGGCAATAGCTTCAGAAAGTTGTAAATCTATTGCCCTTAATTATTATTTTGCAGGATAATAAGTAATGGTCCTTGTCTCTACCCAAGAAGAGCCATTAGTTCTTCTGGCAAGTCTTTTTATCCAATTACCTTTAGCATCCTTAGATTGAACAGTATAAGAAACCTTTATCGTAGAAGTCTTCTCCGTATTATAGTCCTCTATCTTAGAGATTGTCGAACTTACATTACCATCAGTCCCATAAGCAAACGTTGGCACAATCGACATTCCAGCATCCTCATAAGTATGTTTTGCCAACTTACCATTAGCGTTGTAAGTAAATGTATCTTCACCACTACCAGGATTATAATAAGCCGTGTAAAGTTCACCACTTGTAATACGTCCCTTAGCATCCCTTGAGCATTCAGAATAAAGAGCTTCACCACCCATTTTGACAAAGGTTCCTCCATTCCACTTCAAACAACGACCGTTCTGAGCAAAAAGAAGCACTTCTTTATTGGCATCTTTCGAAAAGCCCTTATAAATGCAACCAGCCTTGTGGTTCACCCAAGTACACTGCTTTACTTTTCCTTTCAAATCAAAGGCAGCCAAATCTCCTTGCGCCTTCACCAAACTTGGCATCAACATAAAAATCAATGCCAACATACCATAAACAATACGCTTCATAAAAACAATTTTCATTATTTTCCTCACTTGGCTCTACAGCGAAGATCTTATAAATAATCTCTATTTAAACAACAAGAGAGCCTTCCATACTCCCAAAACATAGTATGGAACTGTCGTTTATACATTTTCAAAAATTCCCCTATAAAGGAAAGATTTCATAGAAAAGCTTCCTTTATAGGGGAAATTTTTATTAAAAATCATCATCGTCATCCATTCCGGATGCCAGATTCTTCATCAATGATTTCAGATACTTCACTCTGATACCATAATTGAAGCTTTGGGTTGTACTGACACCAGCATAATTGATAGCCACCAACTGACCCTTGTGGTTAACCACAGCAGAGCCACTACTACCCGGCAAAGCAGGAATGGAATACATAATCTGGTCGGAAGCACGCTGACTAACAGTGCCCATATTAAACTGAGCCTTAATACCATCCTTGGTTTGAGCCAACGAAGGACCACGGTTGAAACCTGTCAGGAAAAGCTTATCATTCTTATCTGAGCCAAAGAACTTGGCAATACTCTCCGTAAACGAATATTCCTCCAAAGGATCATCATCAGGAACCTCGAAGATATACTTGCCTTCCGGTGTCGTCTTATCCTTCAATTGGATGACAGCCAAATCATGTTCGTGATCAACCTTCAGTACTACACAAGATGAGAAATCAGAATTGCTGGTAACAAAAGTATTGTTATAAGCGATACTTACACGGTTGTGATATCTCACCTCCGATTCACTTGGACGGATGTCACTCAGTCCATTGTAAGTATCAGCATACTCTTCTCTCTGACTTTGAATGGCATCACGGTATTCACGGATACGGTTGAAATCATCCATGGAATAAGCATCACTATAATTCGCTTCATTATAAAGCGCCTGAGCCTGCTCCAACTTTTCGCCTAAGGCATAATACTGTTCTGCAACCTGCTTCTTCACACTTTCGATGACAGCAGCAATCGACTTATTGATATCCTTCTCCGTACGGGTACTGGAAACAACATGCGCATTGGTCACGATTTCACCATTTTCAGATACAAAGAATCCCGTGCCAAAGCCATTAGACAAGCTTACAGAGTCCTTATCTGCCGTCAAGCCTACGATGTCTCCATCCTCATCAAAACCAGCAAAATAAAGAGACTCACCATTGGAAAGTTCCACCTCATAGTAGCTCTGGTTCTGAATGAGAACCACACCAGAGGCCATCTCCTTTTCAATAGAAGACTCTGATTTGTTGCCGCATGAGGTAATCAATGCGGCAACAAAAGTCAAATAAAATAATATCCTTTTCATGAGGACTATTTTTAAAGGATTAAGAACCCTAATCCAACTTAGAGAAATCTACGTCGTCAAGAGCAGCAACTGAATTCGTAGTATAATCAGAACCCTCCAGGTCTTTCAGCAAATCAGCTGTTGTCTGTGAGATGGTATTAGCATCTGTCAGACCCAAATCAGAAAGAGTTTTTGAATCAACTTTCGCTGCAACAGGCTTACCTTCATCATTGAATGCCTGAGAGTAAGCTTTCAACAGTTTTTTCTGCTTACCAAGAGACATCTTCAACTTATAGGCTGATACAATATCACCAATACTCAACAAACCACCGGTCAGGGAGCCGATAATAGCAACATCCTTCTTACCCGTCAGAATACCGAGAAGCAAAGGAGCACCTACCTTGGCAGTAATACGGAGCACTGCATTGTTAACCTGCTTAATCTGCGCATCAACAGCCTCTTTGCTACGCTTGTTACCATTCTGATCAATCAGGAATACGCGATATGCTGGAGTACCATCCTCATTCAGAACTTCCTTACCATCTGCATCAGTCTCAACAACTTTCTGAGCAGAATAAACAGGAACATTACTCCATTGAACTGTAGTTTCTGTCACATTGAATTGCTCCAAGAGCGGTTTCAGCAAACCATCAATAATACCAGCAGAAGCATTTACACTAAACACCAAAGCAAAAGCTACGAGAGCTAATTTAAATACAATAGACTTTTTCATAAGTAATAATTATTATAAGTATTTTAATTTTCAAGATACATTTTCAGTCGGAACTGGCGCATGGTATAGTCACCTTGAGACTGAGCCATCACGTTAGACATATCCAGGAATTTCACCTTCGCCTTTTTCTTGTAACCGACAGGACGGAAGAAGAAACCAGTTGGCAAATCAGAACGTTTCAGATGCAGATCGACAACACCATCAGGTCCTGAAGTTCCCACCTGACTAAAATCTTCAGACTTACGGATTTTATGAGCTAAATCTCCGTCTCTGGTGAGATTTCTCATCGCAAAGCCCTCATCACCATAATAAGCCCATACCTCCACATTCTCCATCGGACCCGTTTCCTGGAAACCAGAATAATCGTTTTGCCATTTCACGACGGTAAAGCGCAAATCAAGAGGTATCTTATCGATTTCCTGCTTGAGTTTCTCAATACCTTTGGAATAATAATCGCAAGGATTACGATTGGAGAGATACTGGAACATCTCCAAGGCACCAGAGGCACAATCTACCAACTGCTTTTGAGAAATGGTTTCACCCTGTTTCTTCCAACCCAAATATTTATTGAATAATCCATTTGCATATCTGGTATAGAGGATACAAGAATCACATTCTGCAAGATTGGCATTGATGACTGGGGTCAAATCAACCTTAAAGTCCTTAGCACTTTTCACATTCATGAAAGTACGCTTGGCATCCTCATATCTGCGCATCTCAAAGAGGCGTGCAGCTTCAGCCATCAAAGAACCTGCCTCGGTTAGAACCTCCGGCTTGACAGAAAGAATACCATAAGTAGTCTTTTTGTCAGCAACTAAGTTTTCTACTGATACAGAAAGCCGGTTGGTGTTAGAACCATAGACGACAATGTTCTTCATCATCAGCCATTTATCATCCAACTCTTTGAGATCATCGGCACATTTATCCCAGTCGTCCAAATCCTTTTCCTTATTCTTACCGGTATAGTTTTCAAACATCTTCTCATAATTTCTACATCTTTCATTAAGCATTCTGAGTTGATCTTTCATAACACGGATACTGGACATAGGAATGGTCACGATGGTAACATATACCTTATCATCATTCTTCTTTTTTGTCTTGGCAATACGGGCATGTAAATCCGGACTAACCTTACATTGCAAATCGGGATAGGAAGAAACAAACTCTACTGCAGTACTGTCAATACTCAAAATCGGCTCATAAAAGTTCTGTTCATCCAAAGCGATAGGCTTCTCTACTTCTACAACAGAATAAGCCTGCAACAGTCCCTTTTTCAGATTGACTGTAAAACGGGAACGATTGATATCGCCTCGTTTGCTGACCTCTACCTTAGGAAGTTTGCATTCATCAGGATTGACAATAATCTCATAAAGATAATTATTATTTCTATTACGCCCCCTCAATACAGATTTTGCATTAGGCGAGTTCAAGACAGTCACCACCAAGTCAGAACGCTTGGAGAGAACCAGGATACCACTACGCCCAGCGTCGTCAATAAGGTCTTGCTCAGCAGTTCGCTCGCAAGACACATATTGAGACTGCGCCCAAGTAGTCAATGTAAGAAGACATAAGCCTAAAAATACAAATAACTTTTTCATACGCAATAAAGTAAGATTCTACTCTCGAATGATTCCGGCTCCCAAACCGCTCAGAGACATGATGTCAAGATTTGGTTCCTGCTTTTCCTTACCAACATACATTGGCTGCCAAGCACGAACATGAACTACAGGCTCTCTTCCATCATCAAAGAATTCCCACATCAGGAAGAGGTAACCCTCATCACTATAAGTGCTGGACTTCCAGGATTGCTGGAGGCGTACGCCATAGAACTTACCGTCTTTTGACATCGAAATACCTTCTCTACAGCCTCCACTTGGGAAACCATCAGGACCAATCTGCTTAAACTGGACATCAATCCATTTGTTACGAGCAAAAGCACGTCTCAAGTTGGCCATATACTGAGTTTTTGTCTGCTCGGTATATTTTACCATAAACTGCGCCTTCTCATTTTCATCCATTCCATTCATCTTTTTCATGATGACATTACCTGTAATGATACGGGCGTCATCAGCAAAGAACTTTCCGATAGTACCCAAATCTTTCTGGTTGTATGCAGTACGGAATTGCTCCACATATCTCATCACAATCATCTCTCTTTCCTGACTGACAACAGACTTAGAGCCACAACGGTCCATACTCATACCGGTCTGAGAGTCCATCGCAAAGCGGAAATCAGTGATAACACCTCTGGAATTAAATTCCACCACAGCATCCTGATAAGTATTTGTACCGAAATCCTCACCTTCTGGTGTAATGATCAGAGGGATGTGATAGACGGTCATGGTACCATTTGCAAAAGGCCAGCAACGTTCTACTACATCCTCATCATCCACATAAAACGGAGTAACAGTCCAAAGACGAGCCAAAGATTTCTTGGCAAATTCAGTCATCTGAAGATTCTTTACCGAAACGATATCATGCGAACTTTGAGCACGATTGATTTCTGTGAGAACCTTAGCTAAGTTTCTCTCAGCTGCATCCATTCCAGAAGGGCGAACAAAGCCCTCATCTACGGTAAGTGTAACATCAACTGCCATCGCCGCAGAGAAGCTGGAAATGCAGAAGATCAACGTCAATAAATATTTAATAGACTTTCTCATAATTAAAATCTTTTATTCTAATTTCTGGAGATTACTCATTTATGATAAAACCAATCGCACCACATCCCGGATAGTTATTGGTGGAATCCTCTTGTCCTGTCTTCACATTCTTACGAGGCTTACCTGGAGACAAAATGGCCTCTACTACCCCATCTTTATTATACATAGCTAAATAATACAATGCAGGATTATCCAACTTGGCGTAATAATCATAAGTTTTGATCTTACCAGATTTCTTATAATCCATAATTTTAGCTGCCACATCTGTATATTGTGTCAAGGCTGCCAATTCTACCGCAACAGCAGGAAATGTTGTTTGAACGGTTGAAATCTCCTCCACCTGAGAAGTCGCTGCTACAGGAGTATCCACATCTGCTACAGGAGCATTTACTTCCTTGGAAATAATGGTTGCATTATCACCCTTCTGGATATCGCTTTTTTTGACGTACATAAAACTTCTGAACATGTTTCCACGAGGCAAAGACATGGTCGTATAAAGTTCCTGACGGTTGTTCAATACGAAGTTGGCAGTTCCCTTCAGTTTTTTCTGACTGGCAGCCCACTTGTTTATCTCATAATTCAGTATTTCTTCAGCCAAGTCTCTTGCATCCTGTTCTGTCTCAGCCGTAGCCTCGCCATAGATATAGAGATTGCTTTTCTTGACTGATGCAATCTGTTTTTTCTGCTCGTCAACTGTTTGAGCATGAAGTGTTCCACCAAAGAAGAATAACAATAGCAGAACTAAAAGGTTACTTGATTTCATACTTATACTCGTCTTTTATATTATCTGTAAAATACTTCTCTACAATGTTTTGCAAAGGTATGTAAGGATACAACTTTGCATCTACGACATCGTCCTTACCCTGCAAGAGGCATATCGGAAAACGGAAAGAAAGCACATGATTGTAAGCCAAAGGCTCATTCAAGATAAACAATGTTCCCGACAATTCCTTTTGAGAAACGGTTTTGATACCCATATATATTTTCGCTCCCTCTGCCCGACAGAAAGAAACAAACTGCTGCAAGGTAACAAGGAGTGAATCTGTCTGATAACCATATTTGTCAACCGCCAGTCTCAGGGAGATTGCATTTCGGAAAATGCCCGTCAACATGATGTTGTTTATACTCTTGGCTACACTTCCTTTACTACATACCAGTTCTTCCTTGCCATTGACAGTCCTAAAATAAAGTTTACTGCTGATCAGATTGCTCAGGTAGTTTCCATTATCTAAGATCCTTGCATCCTGAGAAGTGGAAACCTTGGCATTCTCCCACCCTTTAAGAATTGTCTGATTGTCTAAAGAATGATGTTTCGGCAAATCTCTTACCAATAGGGAGTCCATCTCTATCATATTGCAACCTTTGATCAACTGGCAATCTGCCTGAAAAGCAACAGTCACCGGTTTCCCTTTTACAGTCCAAGTAACCCGATAACCACGTCGCTTGATGTATTGTATGGAGAAAGGACAGTTTTCATTGACCATGCGCAACATATTGATGTTTCCTTTCGTGATAACCACATTATCAACATCCAAACGCTGTTGCAGCGTCTTTCCATCCAGCAACAGGTCAAGTTCAAGCAGGTAACGCTCCAGGAAATCAAAAGCCGGAGATTCGCCATACGCAGACATCAATTCATTGTGGAAAAGTTTATAACCAATATGGCAGACATCACCAAAGGCATTGGTTCTGATTCGCAAAGGTTTCCCCTTAAATGTATATAAGGTATCATTATTCGTATTCTTTCCTATAGTATCAGGCAGGTTCACTCCCACAGCATTCGCTATCTTGGAGAGACGAACATTGTAGTATGGTGTGGCGACACATATCTGTGCCACCATCACCAATAATACTATAGTCAGTTTACGTATCATGGCTTCACTGCTGTTATATCACCATCATGTTTCCAATAACCCATACCGCCAGAAGGAACTCCGTTACGGAACTCACCCTCATAAGTATCTCCTGGATTAGCCACATAATCTTTAGAACTGATGATGCGATGTGTTCTCTTGAAAACAATCTTACCATAGCCATGTGGCTTGCCATTCTTGCTTTCACCATAATAAACACCATAGCCCAAGTTGATACTGCCAGCTGGAGGGGTCGTCTTTGGCTTATTCACTGTCACCTTGACTGTTGCAAATTTATCACCAGCCTGAGCTGTAATACTTACAGTACCTGCCTTCAATGCCTTGACCAAACCAGTTGCAGAAACAGTTGCAACAGAAGCATCTGAAGACACCCAAGTGATAGGAGCCTTAGAATAATCCGGTGCCTTGGTAGCAGATAATTGCAGAGTTGCACCAACCTTCAAGGTTGCAGTAGCCGTATTGGTTGTCAAACCATCTACCTTCATGGAATCAACCAAAACAGGCTGTGGACCACCTGGTGGATCTGCGATAACTCCTCCCTTTGGCTTAATCGTATATTCACAAACAGCCTTGATGCCATCTACACCTTCAAGAATCACACGTACTTTACCTGTACCTTCCTTTACTGCAGTTACGATACCATCATTAGAGACGGTCAGCGTTCCATCCTTGCTTGCCTTCCATGTAAATGTACCTTCGCAACCATCTGGAGAGATCGTTGCACGCAAGGTATCCATATCACCAACCATCAAAGTCTTTTCTGTATGGTTGAGCATGATATCCTTTGGAGTAGGAGACTTCAGCAAACTATAGACACCATAGCCACCACCGCCAAGAACAGCAAGACCACCCACTGCGATAGCTGCTATCAAAGGCCATTTAGTTGTTGTTTGAGGAATTTCCTGCAAGGTGTTCTGCTTACAGCAAGGACAAGGAGGTGTTCCACCCAAAGTATCTATTGCAGGAATCTCGATAACCTCATTTGCATCTGCTTTGGCGCAAACGCCAAAGTTCATACATCTATATTTTACTACATCTTTCTTAGCCATATTCTTTATAAATTAAAAAGGTTTATTATACTGAATAGATTCAAAGGCTTATAGGAATAACTTCTAAGCCTTTGAATCTGAAACTTTTTTTAGCTCAATAAACTACCAAAGTCGATACCACCAACATTGCTTGGAGCAGCCTTCTTTGGCTGAACTGGTTGCTGGATAATCTCAAGAGCTTTCTTGGTCCACTCTACGAACTCAAGGAACTCAGAAGAACCCTGATTGCCACCACACTCTGGCAGAACAACCTGTCCTAACAACTGCTGGATCTTAGGAACTAAGGTTTGCTTACGGGTATTGATATTCATCAGAGTTGTACCCGCTACATCCTCATACTTTTCCTTCAAACTCTCACCGAGACTCTCTGTAAATTCAGCATTATAACCTATCTCGATAAACTTAGAGCCTAATGGTTTCAAAGATTCCAAACCGAGCAATGGGTCCTTGGATACAATACCGAAGGCTGTACGACCTGTACCATCCATCAAATCGCCATGTTTGATATAGTCGATAGAATAAGCGATGATGGCGTATGGCATGTAAAGCGCACGGATTTCAGAACCCTTCAACTCTGCCTGCAACTCCAACTTCGGATAATCCTCACCTGTGCCCTCAGAGTGGAGAACAACTCTCATCTGCTTGCCTTCTGTACCATTTACCAAGAGGTCGTAACGCTCCTTGTAGAATGGCAGATACTTCAGACAGCGGATTGGGAAGCAATAGGTAATAGCCTGGACGGTCATCTCGTTCTGACGGGAACCGTTCATATCAACATATACCTGAATTCCTGCTTCAACAGAACCCTTCAGCGCATCTCTCAACTTGTTGGCAAACTTGGTCACCTTATCATTACCCTCAACCTTTGGCAGGTTGACAAGTACGATCTTACGGTTGATATTCAAGCCCTGCTGCGGAACAGGATTGTTCTCACCACCAACAGCACTCTGAAGTTCTGCAGGATTCAACTGCAAGAACACACCACTCTCGATGATCACCTTCTTAGCAAATTCCTTCAAAGAATCCTCATCGGTATAGCGCTCACTCAACTGCTCAAGAATGTTGCGGTTGATCAGTTTGGTATTTGCCTCAACCAAGATATCTTCATGGATAGCGATTGACTTCTGGCGAACTACAGTCTCCATCAGATCTGCCAAAGAATCCTTATCGATAGTGGCATTGGCACGACTGAATGTAGCATCTGCACCTATCTCCTCTACGATGCTGGCGCGAACAGCATCAGCCAATCCCTTCTGATGTTTCTTATCCTTGATCACCTGCTCTGTGAAGTTCTTCACACGCTGCTGATCGTAGAAGCGGATAACTACTTTCTGCAGGTTGCTCAATCCATTATTTTCATCATTGCAACGAGCAGCAATCATCGCCTCATTGTATTCTATAGCCTCATTCAATGTAGCTACAAAGATTTCAATATCGCTGCGCAAGCCAGAAATCAAGTTGCTTACCTTAGCTAACAACTGCTGTGCGAACTCAGCACCCAAGACCTCGCAACGCTTCACCATCAACTTCTGCAAGATGGTAGAATGCTTGGTCAGATACTTACCCTTCACCAATTTCTGGATCAGCACACCAGCAAAATCCTTCTTGTTCATCTCACGCATCTGGATGAGCTGGTCAGACTGCTGACGGGAATTCTGAGCAAGCGTCTCCATGTTCTTACGCTTCTTGGCAATCTCATCAGCGATGCAGTCAACCAACTGCAACATGTTATAGAGAGACAGATCGCCTACCTTCCACTGGTCGAAGATATACTGTTCGATACGACTGCGAATCTCACGAGCATGACTATCACAGGCTGCCAATTTATTCTCGTAGAACTGCTTAGCACCGCAGTTGCGGAACAGTTCGTTATAACCCTTCTCGCAGAGTGCTTCCAACTTAGCCAAAGGCTGGTTTTCCTTCTCAGCAGCCATAGCCCATCTTGGAATGATACCAGCCCAATAAGGAGCAAAAGCACCAAACTTATTCTCTTCGTCCTTGAGAATAGGAATTTCAAGCATCAGGTGCTTATCTGTAATACGCCACTTCTCCTGCAAGTCTGCACTGGCAGCAGCAGAATTGAAGTCCTTGTTAGCAGGAGCATCACGGTAGCCTAAGTCATCACTCCAGTTGCCATAACGCATCTGCAACAATGCCTGACGACCGAATGAGTATGTGAAATATTCGATAATTTCCTCTTCAGGAATGATAATACGCTTGAAACCGAAAGAACTGACAGCCTTTGTACGATAAGGCACAATCTGTCCTGGTTTAGCCTTTTCATAATATTCCATTGCCCAGTCAGCAATATTCTCAAAAGAATAACTACGCAAGAACTCCTGAGTATTGTCATTGACATCGAGGAAGATACGGCTATAAGTAAAGTCGGCAAGAATCTGTGGCAACTCATGATGAGACTCTACGAGATAACCATGTTCATTGGCATTGCTGTAGAGTATCAAACCATCAGCAACCTTTCTTACCTTGTCTAACTCCATTCTTTCGTGAAGTCCGGAAACATCGTATGGTTTGAAATTACCAGAAAGCAAGGCATTCAATTCCTGCAATGCAGCATATCCATTAGCATGATACTTGCCAGCATCACTCTTTCCTGGAGGTGTAATTTCAGGAACCATCGCATTGACAACGATAGAAGTACCCGTCTTTCCATCCATAGACAACATATCCTGGAACTGTGGCATCATGCGGGTTTGGGAAATCACATCAATAATAGAACCAGAACCTGTACCACCAGCCAAACCGGTAAATATATAAATATTGGTACGCTCAGCATGAGTAATCTTGTTTACCCTGTTATAAGCACCCAACAAAGCATTCTTGTAATTCTCAACACTTGAACCGAAGAGGATACGACCAGCACGGCGCTTCTGAGCTGCAGCTGCTCCCACCTCACCGATTGTTTTAGCCATTACCTCACCATCACCGATCAAGCCTTTCAAGCCTGGATAGTTCTTTGGATTAGCCAAGATAGATTTGATGTCAACACCCTTAACGTTGACAAACTCATTAGCAGTGAACTGCGCATTCTTTCCCAAGACATACCAAGTCTTGTCGCCAGGCATCATCTCCTCTGTGCTTGAATCCACATAGAGGAAGGCGATAGGAAGTTTAGCACGCTCATCATCATTATACTCCTGATAGAGTCTTTTACGGAAGGCCTTCAGTACTTTTCCACCGGTACCGCCCAAGCCAATAAGAATGTGATTTTCCTTCATATTATTTATCCTTTTAGTTATTATCAGTTTATATTCATCAATGAGAGATATCAATATATTCCCAAATCTTCAAACGACTCATCGAAATTGCAAGAAATCGGACGCTTTCTGGCAAAGATAGCGATGACAACAGCAACGACTATCACGAAAAATGCCCACCCTACTCGATGCCATATATAGGAATTCAAGTTGCTGCGGAAGGTTTCAGCCATAACTGCAGGCAATTGGGAGACATCATTTCCTGAGAAATTACAGGTTCCGAAGAATAGACCAAACAAATGATTCTGAGATGTAATTTCATCCAATATCTCCTGTGATTCCTGCGCCGTAACCAGTCCACTTGCTCCCTCTACCAACTGCTGGACATAGATTTCGATGCTATCAACATAGCTTTTCGCATCGATAGCTCCCATCATCAGCGAGAACTGAATCGTGAGCAGCAGAAAGAGCACCGCACCTGTTATATAGAAAGGAACAGACTCCACAATGCCACGATTAAACTGTCGTAGCAGAAAGTACAATATAGCCATGACTGCTGTTGTAATGACCACACCATAGAAAATGGACATAAATGCAGTCGTGAATAATTGGAAAAATATCATTTGCTATCGCTTTAAGTTATTAATTAAGTTATTTCAAGATACATAAAAAACATGCCTTTTGGTAACAAAGACACTTTTTACGCTTGCAAATATATAATAAATATTTGGTAACACAAAATTTTTTCTATCTTTTTTTATTTTTAACTTTCATAAATATCGTGACGTGTACAGAATACACTTTTGTAATCGCCTTATATACAAATATAAATAAGGTTTAATATATAAGATTGTACTATCTCCCTTATTTTATCTGATAACAACTTGATTCGTCATCAAAAAACAGGCGATATACCTCCATTTCTCAACATGAAAAGGGCATCATGAGTAAAATAGAAATATATCGCCAAAAAATAATTATTCGTAATAGTAGATGATACGAGTTTCTCTCCAACTAGTACCATCACCGTCCTTTACAGAACGCGCAGTCCAGTTACCATGCTTGTCAAAGGTCTCGTAAGTATAGGTGGTGGTTTGCTTAAACTTTTCACCTTCTTCAGCTCCCATTTCCCAAGATTCACCTTCGCAAACTTTCTTGATAAGGTAACCTTTCTCATCGTAAGTGAAAGTTGTTATATCTTCACCTTCACCATTGTGCTTGATTTTGGATACCCATCCCGTCTTGCTATCATAGGTGATTTCTTCGGTGTCAATACAGTCGTATTCACCGAGAGTAAATTTGGTGAGTCGTTTTTGGGAATCACGCACCACATCAGAGAAAGCATGTCTAACATTTTCACCTCTGAAAGTATTCAACTTACCCTTTTCTGTAAAAGTATAAGTATTCGCAACATCATCAGTTCTTTCTGTGAAAGATTTCACCTTTCCTCGCATCTCAAAGTAAGCAAGATCGACATCACCAGGTTTGTTCATATCAGCCAGCTCTGCATCATCCTTATTTTCCTCCTGCTTGATTCCAGTTAATTCCTCAACATTGGCAATAACACCTTCTTCAACTAATTCTTTAGCCATTTTTTCAAAATTACGTTGAACTTTCTCTGTATAGGCAGGCATTTCCTCTCTCGTTGGAACCACTATCTTCTTAATTTTATCCATAGCATACAGATAGAATCTATATGCATCCATCCATTTAACGCCATCCTTCGCATCTCCACTGAAAGTATAAGCAATAGAAGCCCAATAATCATCATAAGTTATACGAGCCGAAAGTATGACAGAATCCTTATCGTCCAACATGAAACAAAGGTGATTAGTCCTATCCAGGTTTTCTGCTTTGGTCACAACTTTCAATTTAACGACATATTTTCCCATCATAGGCAAATCCAGTTTAGAGACTCCTACTACGCCTTTGAAAGAACTTTCACTCCTATGATTGTCGATTGTCACACTATCAAAAGACGTGGTTCCATGCAGTTTCTGCTGTGTATCAAATGTAAAAATCTTATCCCATTGCTCAGTATATTTGTTGATAATTTCGGCACGTTTATCCTTATTGTCCTCAAATTCCAACTCTTCAACGCATTTCTGTTTCAAGTCCAAATACTGTAACAGATAGCCAGGCATTTCGCCAAAGATACCCTCATTGGTCAACTTACTGCTTGATCCGCCACTACAAGAGGCGAACACAAAAGCCAGTACCATAACTCCCAAATTCAATAAAAATAAGGAATACTTTTTCATACTTTGATCCTTTTAAATTTATAACTCAGTCCAATTACCTATGCACTACTTTTGCAAAGACATAGAAGAACTCTTAGCCGGAATAATAGCAGAAATATTCTGGTCGTAGCCAAAACTTTGGCATTTACCATCAGTATCCATGAAATAAACCTCATCGGTAGGGATTTTTTTCTCAGGGAATAAGATGTTGACCAATTTACCAAATACCTGATCAGAAGCAGCAAGAATATAGTTGACAGCTGCTTTAGATTTCTGTGCTTCAGTATTTGTAGTCAAACGGAGAGAAATATTCCCCTCTCCCATTTCATCTTCATCTTCATGCAGAACAACTGCACTTTTCTGTTCTGAATCATACTGCACTTCAATAACAGCACGAGCAATGAAAACAAAATGAGAAGACATAATAGGAGCCGTCACCGATACCGAATTTCCGTCAGGACTGGCAGTTACAAAGAATGTCAGATTAGAATAGAGACCACTCTTACGTCTAAGTCCCTCTCTTACCGTTGTCAGTGGTCCATTGACATTTTCTTCACTCACATCATCATAATAGCAATAACGAGGGAAAGTGATTTGAGACGGCTTCGCATTCATATCTATGTCCACAACCTTGCAGAAATCACCTTTAATCCAAGCCATTTTAGCATTTGCATGTCCTGGATTTCCTCCATAAGTAGTGGAAGTGACTCCTACTTGATACCATCCGTTCTGTGCCTCTAATTTGTTTGGATTCACAGGCAAGTAATATCCATTCATAGGATGGAAAGTTTCAACAAATGCCCCTGTCATGGAATTTGGTCGATAAAGTCTCGCCTCAATATCAGCAAAATAAATTTTGTTATATGTGTCATAAGAACCGCCATCCGAATTCCATTGCATCAGTTTTCCTCCATTTACACTTGGAGTACGACGCAGATTTACATTGTCCTGAGTAACAATAACAAAACGCTTAAAATCTGGTACTTTCACAGATATCCTATTTGTCTGAGCTGATAAACTTACATTAGTAAACATCAGCAAGAAGAATATTACTCCAAAATTTTGAATAACTTTATTCATAATCCTATCATTTTAAATTTAAAACACATACCTGATTTTATTTAGAGCACCTCCAACATCCCTTTAGGAATATAAGCAGTGAAGATGATGCCAACACCGCTGATGACGATGCCGACTCGCGATTGACCCTTAATATGGCAAACACGGCCACACATACCCGCGAACTTTCCACCAATCACTTTCACTTGCTGATCCTTAGTGAAATGCATCTTATCATCGGCTATAAAAAGCTTATTATCATCACGGATAGCATACCATTGCTGGAAAGCAGCCATCTGCGCATCGGGGATTACTAATGGCTTGATGCCTTTAGTCCCAATGGCATTCCCTGAATTATCCTTATGAGGCACATAATAATGATGCAGAAAATCTACAGGATGCTTTCCTATATATTTTTTCATCTCATTTTCAGTGCTTTTTACAAACAAGAAGTTGGGTATTAAGGATTGCATTTTCTTCACTCTCTTTCCGTCTCGCACAAAGCAATGTTCCTGCAAAGGTAAGAAAGTCTCTATTCCTTTAGTTTCTAAAAACTCTTGCGCCTTTTGTTCTTGTCCATAAGCAGCTCTCATCAAGAACCAAACCATCGCTTCACTATCAATACTCACAGTTATTATCTTTTATTACTTACACAAAAAAAGCTAACCGCCTTTTCTGCATAATTATGCAGAAAAGGCGGTCCATATAGAAATTACACACTGAAGTGTAAAGAGATTAGCACTTTGCTTTACAACATAGTTGGGGGTCACCCCATTTTGTAGCCAACAGGGAGACGTAGCAACAGAAGGTATGCCACATAGAGGAGATTTTTCTCCTACGTTTTGTCCTTTAATCAAAGTGACCATTTACTTTTATTCAAAAAGTGGTGTATCCATGCACATGTTTAAGTTTCATCTAACATTATCAACATAGAATACATCTGCAAATGTATAATAAAAAAACGAGACCTCCAAATTTTTTCTAAAAAAAATAAAGAGATAATAAGAAATTTTTAAAAATGTAATACGAAGAGTAATGCCATTTTATAGGGTGAACCCTTTTGGGCAGGGTTCACCTTTTGGGATCATAGGTGAACCCTATACTTATAATATATATATAGACCTGTCTCTTATACACATCTGACGCTGCCGACGACTCCTTACGTGTAG